>MDTG01317593.1_pt1 | contig 37602 bp, 34 predicted proteins | sample 811421 | NCBI WGS metagenome assembly MDTG01 (sample SAMN05326645, study PRJNA326480) | marine metagenome | isolation source: seawater | place: Pacific Ocean: South East | collected 2011
AATAAGATATTTATTTTTTTTATTTTATTTTCAGTTTTTTTAACCTTTGAAACATGGATTTTTGGGCCTTATTCATATATTCCTCTCCATGACACTGGAGATGGTCAAGTTCCAGTTTTTTATACGCTTATCCAACAGTTTAAAACACATGGTTTTTCATCTACTTGGTATCCATATCATCTTGCTGGAAATGATCAAAAAGCAACTTACAGTATTTTTCATTTGATAACTCCTTTTTTCTACTTCTTCCCATTGTGGTTAGCTTTTGGTTCTGTATTATTTTTGCAGCATCTTCTGGGTGGTTTATCTATGTTTTACTTTTGTAAAAGTAGATTCAAAATGTCCACTATGCCTTCGATTATAGCTGGGATTGCATATACATCTCCAATAATAATAATGTTTGGGCCAGAAGCTCATCAAGAATGGTGGAAGAATAATTTTTTTGAATATAGATTATGTTGGGGATTTATTATTCCAGCCTTGCCATTAATTTTTTTATCGATTGATAAAATATGTATGAAACATAATTTTCTATCTACTTTATTTTACTCTATATTAATAGGTTTACTAATAGTATTACTTAGTTTTTTTATAGCATTTTGGCCATACGTATTAACAATGATTGGAATATACGTTATTTTTATGGGAAGAGGAAAATACTTAAATAGGATAACTTGTCTCACAATAATAACTTTAGTTAGTGCTTTGTTACAGTTAGATATAATTTTTACCTCATCACACCTTTATCCTTTATCAAATAGGTTTATTTTCGATATAAATCCTTCCACTGTAACTTCTAATTCTGGTGCACTAGACAATTTTTTAAGAAGTTCTTCATACTTAGTTAAAGTGATGTTTAAAGCGTTTTCAGATCCAAATTATTATAACTTTATATATAGATTTACTTTTATGTTCTTTCCTATTCCATTAATTTTCTCTTTTTTGATTTTCTTTTCAATTTTTCTTTTTAAGGATGTACGAAATCAAAATTTAAAAAATATTTTTATAATTTTTCTCGGTTTTTTTATTTATGTTCAAATATTAATTCATGGAGGACATATAAAAGAAATCTTTATAAATCTAGGTGATCTTTTTAATAGAATAGATTTTTCTTACTTATGGGGAGTTAGTACAAAGTTTTTTGTTGCTTTATTTTATGGGTTTTCTTTTTATTTAATTCTTCAAATATTTAAAAATTTAAAAAACAAAATTTTTTTTATTAATACTATAGTGTTTGTATTTGCTATTTTACCATTATCATATTCGAATATAGTTTATAAATTTACTTCTTTATATCATTGGAGTTTGAATGGTAGTGCAACGACAAATTACTATTCACCACAAATGATAAAATTGAAAGAAACGATAAATAACCAAAATAATCCCGTCAGGGTTGTTGTTTTGACTGGAGTAAGTAGTGTTAAACCAAATTTCTTTAACCCTTTAGGTATTGAGACAATGGGTGGTTATGAGAATTTATTTCTAAAAAAAACAGGCTGGTTTTATTTAAAAACTATTCAACCTCAACGAGAAGCATATAATCAAAATATGCAAAAACATAATAATAAGCTTGATATTAAAAAAGAAGATACTGACCCTTACATAAGTAATATAGCAAATTATAATTTTGTTCCAAAAATAAAAAATAAAAAATTATTTTTAAAAGATAGTATCAATATTGATCTACTATCTCTAGCCAATGTTTCATATATCGTTTCAAATAATTCATTAAATGATAAAAGTTTACGGTTGATCTCAGAACCAAAGATACATGATGAATCAGAGTGGCCTTATATTGGATTGTTTTTCAAATATAAGATATTACCTATCGCAAGAGCTACATTAACACCAAATTTTATAAAAGACTATTTTCCAAAATATCATAAAGACATGACTCATAAATTAAATGTAATGCAAAATCAAACACCTTATATTTTTAAAGGAAGACAATTTTATATATACGAAATCCAAAAATCATTTAAAAGAGTGTTTTTTGTTGATAACTTTTTGAAACTAAGTGACAAAAATCTTTTTAAAAAACTAGAATTTATTAAGATAGAAGAACTATCAAAAACAGCTTTGCTAGAATTGTCCTTTGATAACCTTAATGAGGACAAAAATTATTTAAAAAGTAATTATAAAATTAAAAAATATGAGCCAAATGAAATCATAATTGAAGGGGAAGTAAATAAGGAAGCAATAATGATTATTTCTAATTCATATTCACCTTTTTGGAAAGCTCAAAATAAAGGTAAAGAACTTAAAATTTTTAGGTCTTACGGGGCATTTATGGGTCTTAAAATTGAAAAAGGTTCCTTTATTGTTAATTTAAAATATAAATCTCCATCTTTATATAGCTTAGTCAATTAATGTATTCTTAAACTTAGAGTAGACATGAAGAAAAAAATTATAATTTACAGTTCTAATATTTGTAGATGCATATCTGTTTTAAATTCATTAGAAAACAAAAATTTGGATATACTACAAATAATTTCTAATAAATCAAACTTTGAAAAAGAAATCAGAACACATAAGAAAGTATCGAAAGCATTAAATTTTATAAATATAAAACAAACTTCAATTAATAAAATTTTTGATTTTATAAAATCCTTCAATATTGATTTAGCAATAATTGCAGGCTTTACAACAATTGTCGATAGCAAATTAATTAATGCACCAAAATTAGGTACTATCAACTTACACGGTGGACCAATTCCTGATTATTTAGGTGGATCAGTTTTAAATTGGCAAATAATAAACGGTGAGAAGTTTATAGGGGTAACAATTTTAAAAACTTTAGATGGTATAGATAATGGGCCTGTAATTGCTGAGAGTTTTTTTGAATTGCAGCATACTGATACAATTAAAGAGGTTCATTCAAAGGCTAATTATCAATTTAGTCAACTTTTAGAATCAAAAATTAAAAGTATCTTAAAAGATAATATTAACTATGTTAAAAAAAATACAGAAAAACTTACTTATTGGCATCAAAGAAATTTTGAAAATGGTAAAATTAATTGGTCAAGTTTGAACTCTACACAAGTTTTTAATTTAGTTAGAGCTATTTCAGACCCTTACCCAAATGCTTTTTGTTTCAGTCCTAATGATAAAATAATAAAAATAAAGCAGGTATCCATTTTAAAAAGGATAATAAAAGGATTTCCCGGACAAGTTTTATTTTTAGATGGGGATGGACCATTTGTAGTATGTTCAGATAATGCGATAAAGATAGATAAATATTCATCTGAAGATAAAATTAAATTAAAATCAGGAATGATTTTGAAATAAATTCTTTAATGCATATTCTCATAATTTAAGTTATGAAAATAAGGATTAGGTAAATCTTAACAGTTATAGAATATTGAGTTTTAAATAATTATTTAAATTCATTTTATTAATGAAGAGTGAAAGTTATGTGTGGTATTTGTGGTCAAATTAGTCTAAGAGAAGTTGCATTAGATAAATACATAAATAGTATAAAGACGATAAATAATACCATGACTCATAGAGGGCCTGATGGAAGTGGTATATGGCATGACGATTTTACAATTTTAGGACATAGAAGATTAACAATAATTGATCTTTCTAATGCTTCATCTCAACCATTTGAGGATAAAAAAAATAGATTTGTTATTACATATAATGGTGAGATTTATAACTATATCGAGATTAGAAATGAATTAATTCAAAAAGGATATAAATTTAAAACAAGTGGTGATACTGAAGTTTTGCTAAAAGCGTACCAAGAGTTTGGCTTAGATGTTTTTGCTAAACTAAACGGGATGTTTGCTTTCGCAGTTTGGGATGCTCGAAATAAAGAATTAACTATTGCAAGAGACCCTTACGGTCAAAAACCTTTATTTTATCACGTAAACAAAAATGGTATTGTGTTTGGCTCTGAACTAGCGTCTCTTATAAAACATCCTTGGATAGAAAAAAAACTGGACCGAGGATCAATACCTCAATATCTTGTTTTTGACTCATACGTTAGTGAAAATTCAGCAATAAAAAATGTAAAAAAACTACTTCCTGGTTCTGCTATAATTTATTCCCAAAAGACTGGAAAACTTAAAAATATAACTTATAAACGTCAAAAGAAAAGTGTTACAGATTTTTATAATTACAAAAATCCACAACATTTTCATTTTCAAAAAATATACGATACTTTATTAGCATCTGTAGAAAGACATTTGAGAACAGATGTACCTATCGGATCTTATTTAAGTGGTGGAGTAGACTCTACTTTATTAGCTATTGCTGGTAGTGAATTATTAGGAAAAAAATTTAATACTTTCACTGTCAGAATAAACGAAGATTCTTTTAACGAAGCAGATATAGCTAAAAAAACTTCTCTATTATTGGGAACAAATCATCACGAACTTACATTAAATTCACAAGATATCTTAACAAAAATAGACCAAATACTTAATGTTTTAGATGAGCCTTTGGCAGATTTAGGTTTGGTAGCTGTATCAGTGGCTGCTGAAATAGCAGCTAGGAATGTAAAAGTTGTTCTAAGTGGTGATGGTAGTGACGAATTTTTTTATGGCTATGAACCTTTTATGAAATGGCAATTTTCAAGGTTTATTGACTATTTTCCAAATTGGATGATTAAAAATTTAATTAGACCAATAATAGATAAAAACGCAAATAAATTTAATTACATGAACTTTTTTTATAAAGCTCAAATTTTTTTAAACTCGTATAAACTTCCAAACAAGTTAAAAAATATTTCGTGGGTATCAGGCTATAATATTGATGAGATATCTAATTTGTTACTTGATTATCCAAAATTTAAAGAAAGTCAGATAGATTTAAATAGAGATTTTTTATTCAAACCCATCAATGACCTAGACCAAGACAAATTTGGATTAGATGAATTAGACACTCTTGGAATAGAATATCAATCATATTATCTCAGTGGTCAAATTTGTTCGCACACGGATAAGGCAACAATGTTTAAATCTATCGAAGGAAGAAGTCCTTTTTTAGATAATGAAATGATAATATTAGCAAATAGTTTGCCTTCAAATTGGAAAGTAAGAAATGGAAAAGGTAAGTGGATACTTAGACAATTAATTAAAAAAAAATTACCTAATAGTAATGTTTTTAAATTACCTAAACATGGATACACAGTACCAATTGCTAATTGGATGAATAAAGATTTAAGAGACTTTACAAATGATACATTGCACCCTAATAATTTGAAGAAGCATAATATTTTTAATTCGAAATTTGTCTCAAAATTGTTAAAAGAACATCAGTTAGGTAAGAAAAATAATTATAAGAAATTATGGCCAATAATTGTTTTAACAAATTGGATAAATATAAATAATGTTAGTTAGGAGATAGCAAAATGAATATACCATTATGCATTCCAGAGATTGATCAGGATGAAATTGATAGTGTATTGAAAGTTCTTAAAAGTGGATGGTTAGCGCACGGAGAATATAACCATAAATTTGAAGAAAGTTTTTCTGAATTTATTGGTGTTAAACATTCCATAAGTTTAAATAGTTGTACGTCTGCTTTAGAGCTAGCACTTAAGGCTCATAATATTAAAGGAGAAGTTATTGTTCCAAGTATGACCTGGAATGCAACCGCTAACTCAGTTATAAATACAGGTGGTAAACCAGTGTTTTCTGAAATCAATCCAAAGACAAGAAATATAACGGCTAAACTCATTAATGAAAAAATTACCACAAAAACAGAAGCTGTAATAATTGTTCATTTTGGGGGTCAACCATGTTCTATGGATGAAATTATAGAATTATGTGATAAAAAAAATTTATTGTTAATTGAAGATAGCGCAGAAACTCTTGGTGGAACGTGGAAGGGTAAAAAAACAGGCTCTTTCGCAAATGGTTGTTTTTCATTTTTCCCCACAAAAAATATTACCACTGGTGAAGGAGGAATGTTTACTACTAATGATGATAATATTGCTAATAGAGTGAGAACTTTGTCAGCACATGGGGTATCTTCATCAACTTTTGAGAGAGAAAAAAAAATTAAACCTTGGATAAGAGCTTCTATAGAAGCCGGCCATAATTTTAGATTATCAAACATGCTGGCTGCAATAGGTTGGGTGCAAATGAAAAAAATAGATATCTTTAATGAAAAAAGAAATATAATTGCAAAAAAATATTCAGATTTTATTGATGCGTACCTTAAGAATAAAGTTGAGAAACCTTTTTTGCACGAAAATGCATCTCATTCATTTCAAATGTATACTGTTACAGTAGATCAAGAAAATAGAGACAAAATTGTTAATTATTTAAGAGATAATGGTGTAGGTGCAAGCGTCCATTTTGATCCACCGGTTCATCTTCAACCATTTTATGAAAACTTAGGATATAAAAGTGGCACATTACCTGTTACTGAAAAACTAAGCTTGGAATTGATAACGCTGCCAATGTTTCCTTCAATGAGTCAAAAACAAATAGAAAAAGTTTTAACAGAACTCAAAAAAGCTGTTGAACTATACATATAAAATAGTCGCTAATAGAGGATTTGTGGGGTTGGTGGTTTTAAAGATTTAACCTATAAATTGCTCTTTTTTCCTACCACGCAGTTCTATTTCGGTAGTATAAATTCATTTAATCTCTCTCCTTATATTGTGTCATAACCAATTGATTTCTTTTTTTCATTATTATATTTGTTACTATCTTTAACGATGGGAAGATTGTAATGAATTGCAGACTCATGTTGTTTGGTTTCTTGGTTTAGTGAGACAACAATCCTATAAATCAAACTCATCAAAACATTTCCTATGAAATCCTAAAGTTTCCCTATCTAAATTCCAATTTTGTCTCCAAAATTATTTATCCAGTTAACCCACTTACTTTCATCTGTAATCTTGGTTTTCTTATCTTTTGCAGTTTTCAAGTATTCAAGAACAACCTTTTTCCGTTCATTAAGGCTCTATTTAATACGATTAAACGTTTCTTCATTATTTACTCTCTAAGACGATATGAGGTTTCTACTTCTTAGATTTTCAATTATAAGTTCAAATTTTTTCTCTATTCTCTCATCTGCAATCCGTTTCTTCTTTAGAATGGAAAAGACATGGGTGTTATGTATCCATGTGTATTTAACCAATATGAAATAAAACGATAACCCATTCCAGGGTCATGTTTCTTTTTATGATTTCCGAGAGTTCTTCTTGGTAATCAGTGTAATTAATTTAATTTTAAAATAGATTATTTTTTGTTGTTTCTATAATAATAATTTATGAAAAGTACAAAAAAAAATCTAGAAATTGAACGCCTTAGAGGTATTTCAATCATATTAGTTTTTTTAGTACACGCTGAATATATAAAAATATATTTACCTTCATTTATTTGTAATTCTTTTACTGGTGTAGATTTGTTTTTTGTTATATCCGGTTATGTTGTCACCTTATCTCTTTTGAAAACATTTGAAAATAATAAAACAGAAATAAATTTTAAAGAAAAAAAAGTTATAATAAGAAACTTTTTTATTAGAAGATTTTTTCGATTGGAACCTGTTGGATATATAATTATATTAGGTCAATTATTTATGGTAACAATTATTTCATTTGACAAAATTGTAATGTCAAATCCATTGTTAATGTCCTACTTATCAACGCCAATAGATGTTATAGAAACATTAATTAAATTTACGCTTTTTACATTCAACTATAGTTACGATATACATTTTTTTGAAAATTCTAAATACGTTCCAATGCCGCACTTATGGAGTTTAGCGGTTGAATGGCAATTTTACTTAATTCTACCATTCATTTTGATTATGTTTTCAAGAGAAAGTTACTTTATTTTTATCTTAATTATTTTTTTAATTATTAGTGCTATTAGTTTTAATTTTGTTCTTGATATCCATTACACTGATTCAAGATCAAGAATAGTACAAATTGGATTTGGTGTTTTATTAGCACTTTTTCAAATAAAAAATATAGTGCCCAAAACTATTGTCCAAAAAGGAACTTATATAGGTTCAAATAATTTTCGTTTTATAGCAGTTTCAATAAGTATGATTTTAATATTTTGCATCGCTACTTTGCCAGGAATTATTGATAAAAAAGTTGCTTTAGATAATTCTATGATTTTTGTATATGGAGTTATTTCAGCGGTGTTAGTACATATTGCAATACTAGAAAAAGAAATAATAATGCCTTTCCCAATTATTTCTAATATTTTGGAATTTTTTGGAAAAATTTCATATTCTTTATATTTTACACATATTTCATTGATAAATATATATAAATTAATTTTGAGTAAATACTACCTATCAATTCCATTCTTTGCAGTCAAACAAGATTTTATTTTTGCAATAATTCAAATTTCACTCATATCTTGTCCCATAATTATCATTTCATATATTTTACACATATGGGTTGAATTACCTTTTATAAAATTAGGAAGAAAAATAACTACCATTGAAGGATCAACTTTGGTTGATAATTTTATATTTTATTTAATTGGTTTTATTTTATTTTTTAACATCCTTTATTTTAATTTTTTATAATATTCAAAGATAAATATTTCTATGTTCAAGATAATATTACTCTTTCTTTAGGGAGTTACATTTTACTAAACTTAAATTAATTTTTTGTATAGTTAGAGTTCCTTTTTGGCATTATGTCTCTATGCTATTAAAACTTTAAAATTAGAATTTTCTAAATACCACTTAATCCTATCATTCAATTGTCGTTGTGTATGATTGTAAATTTGTAGAGGTATTTAAAATTCAATTGTTTTAAGGCAGTGTCCCCAAGTAATTTATTTATTTTGGCTTTTTGTCCGAAAATATAATTATTTTCTTGGTCAAATATAACGGGATGTCTTTTTATAATAAACTCAGAACTAATCTTAATTTTATAATCTATGCTATTCCCCTTAGGTTGTTGGATAGACCTCATAATTTCTTCGATTAATCGGAAGTCCTTTATGGCGACTTCTGGTCCAAACATATTAACAACTCTTGGTTGAAATCGTCTTGTAAATCTTCTTGTATGAGAATATTGTTCAATGATATCTAGTGGGTCAAAAACAACAATAATTTTTTTCTGGTTTGGGTATGTTATCTTTAACTTTTTAACAAAATCTTCTAAAGATAATGAAAAATCACCCAGATCACCTTGTGGGATGTCATATTCACCCATTTTGGCATGAAATATTTTAATGTGCTCCCACATCTTTTCCTTTTCATTGAAGTGATAATAAATATTTGTATCTTTTACATGATTATTTGTGATTTCATTGTAAACAGAATTTTTTATGGAAGAAAATGTTATTGTTTTGTTATTAGTTTTAAAAACTGATCCATATAAATAAATATTAAAAGAAAATAATAATATACATAATATTATAAAAGTTTTACCTAATATGTTTTTTTCATATACACGATACATCAATAAAGCGGTAATTATATTTATATAGACTAATTTATCTAGCAGGGCCCTTATAATGGGCTGTGATGTAAAAATTGAAAATATTATTACAAATATAAGTGGAAACCAAATAAGTGATAATGGTTTTTTTGATTCAACTATTATAAAGTCTTTTACTTTTGATAAGGATACAACTCTTAAACTCTTAAATGGTAAATTGATAAATAATAGAGGTATAATCATATACAAATAAAAAGGATTCCATAGAGAAAAATGTGTGATATTTCTATCAGCAATGTCATAGCTGTTTATTAACCTTCCAACTACGTCGCTGTAATGAAGTAAGTTGTCGAAATATGTTATTAGCCCAAGCTCTCTAAAGCCATAATAAAATTCAACAAATAAAATATACAAAAAAGGTAGCATAGACCCAAGACTACAAACTAAAATTAATTTTAATTTATCTCCAGCAGAATTTTTCAAATTGTACTGATGCCAGAATATTATCAAACCTGTGAAAAATGCAGCTATATAGACATGTGAACTTGATAAAATTGAAAATACTAAGCACAAGCAAATAAGAAAAATTCTGAAATAGCTAATTTTGTTAAACCTATAAAAAGACAACCCTAAAAATACAAAAAAAATTCCACTAATTGTATGAGATTGATAGACATAATTATTATGTATTAAAAAAACATCAGAAGCTAATAAGAAAGATGCCAAAATTCCTGCATAAATATTACGGCCTATTGATTGAAAGATATAAATTATCAGGCATAATGTAGCAACGGTCAAAATTAAATTTGTAAAACTCAACCTATGATACTTATTTTCAAAAACAGTTTTAGGAATTAGTTTGGTAATTCCTGCTGTAACAAGAGAATATCCAAATTTAAAATTAGAGTAAGGGTATAAAGCATCAATATTTTGGATTTTATCTTTAAAATGAGTTTCTTTAATATCTTTACTAGCTAATAAAGGTTGTTTTCTGCCATTGTATTTTTCTTCATAACTCTCTGAGAAAAGAGATAATGCCCCATCAAGATAAAATGTATAGTCAGCGAATATTTTATGTAAATTTTGCTCTAAGTTCTTGTTATTTCCAGTTATTTGGGGCAAATGACTAAATAGTAACGTAGTGATAATAGCCATAAGGACGACAGGATAAAAAATTAAATTGAATTTATGATTTTTAATATTTTTAGATCGAAGAATCATTTTATAGTCATTTTAATTTATTTAATTATTAAGAAAGTTTGAAACATATTCATCAGAAACTTCAGTCATATTTTTTCCTAATTTAAAGTTTTTGTACCAATCTAAAGTTATGTCCAAACCTTGCTCAATGTTAATTTTTGGTTTCCAATTTAACATTTTCTGTGATTTTTCAGAGTTTATTGAAAGTAATTTTGTTTCATGAATCTTTTCTGTTTGATTTATTACTTCCCAACTACCACTTCCCCATTTTTTTATAGCAATTTTTACAATATCAAGAACAGTTAGATCAAGTTCATCGTATTTAGGGCCAAAATTATATGATCCATTATATTTAGATTTGTTAATAGATGTACTAGTAACATAAGCAATTTTGAGGTACCCGTAGAGAGGGTCAAGAACATATTGCCAAGGTCTTATACTTTCTGGATTTCTTATTTTAATCGAATGTCGTTTAGAAATTGATCTACATATATCTGGTATAAGTCTATTATTCGCCCAATCACCCCCACCATAAACGTTTCCAGCTCTAACCGTTGCAAATCCTATATTATTATTTTCATAAAAGGAATTAAAAGTCGACAAAGCTGCTATCTCACAGCTTGCTTTGCTTGCACTATACGGGTCATGCCCGCCAAGACGGTCAGTTTCTAAAAAATGTCTATTTGTTTTTTGTGGCAAATAAACTTTATCAGAGGTAACAATTATTAAACTTTTTAAGGAAGAGATATCTTTACAACAATAAATCAAGTTAACAGTACCAGATACATTGGTATTAAACGTGTAAACTGGATTTTTGTAAGCATCTATCACTAGAGGTTGGGCGGCACAATGTATTACTATTTCAGGTAAAAATTTATTAATGCAATTTTGAAGTTTATTTGTATCTAATATATCTCCAAATGCTTCACCATCCATTTTCTTTGAAATTCCAGAAATATTATAATGAGAAAGATCTTCTATTGTTTCTAAAGAATAACCAAAAACCTTAGCATTCATTGATTTTAACAATAGGCATAACCATGATCCTTTAAAACCTGTATGGCCTGTGACTAGAACTTTCTTATTATTCCACCAAAAATGATCCATTTCAAACATTCATCCATTTTTTAGTGTTATGGTTATATTTTTTTATACATTTTGCTGGGGAACCTGAAAAAACAGTGTATGGTGGAGTACTTTTAGTTAAAACTGAATTAGCACCAATTATACAATGTTCTCCAATTATAATATCCTTGTTAGAGGGACAAACGACTGAGTTCACTCCTAACCAACTTCCCTTACCGATAATAACTGAACCTTTAAATTTTATTCCTTGTTTAGAAATAGGAATATTAATATTATCATATTCGTGGTTGTGATCTAATATTGTTACATTTGGACCAAGTAAAACATCCTCTTCAAAAACTAATTTCTTACAAGCAGAAATGACACATCCAGGACCAATTCTCGTTCCGTCATTAATCTCTATTACTGGTTTTTTAGGTTTTGCCTGCATGTCTAATAAAGGAACACTTATCCAGGCATTTTTATGAATAAAAATGTTATTTCCTAATTTTATGAATTTACAACCATCAATAACTGCGCGAAAGTCAATATCTATATCTTTACCATGATCAAAAAATTTATATTTTAAAATAGAAAAAATTTTTGATAATATTTTAATAGAAATGCCTTTTAATACTATTTCTCTAAACAAGTAACCCCTTTTTAAAAAAGATACTATTTGGTTAAAGGATATATCTACATTTCTTTTTAAGTAACTCAATTAAGGGACTTTCTTTGCCAATAAAATAATATTGTGCCCTTTATTAAATACATTAAAGTAAAACAATATATAAATCAGATGTGAAAGAAGTTTTTTGAAAAAACCATATTTGCCAAATCCAATCATTTTTTGTTTTTCTTCAGGTAAAAAGTTTAGAGTATGTTTGTATAAATTATGAAATGGAAATCCCCACTCAAAACTTTTTAAGATAGAAAATCCACTATTGACAACTAACTCTTCAAGTTTCTGTTTTGAGTAATGTCTAACATGACCATTTATAACACTTGTTTTATTAAAATTACCCGCAGGAACAGTAATTAGGAGGTATTTTTTTGTACATTTGTAAATATTGTGCATAGCTGAAGTATCATCTTCTATATGCTCTAATACCTGATTGCATAAAACAAAATCATATGATTTTTTAACTGAGTTGGATGCTATATCCAGAGGTTTAAATACTACATTTTTTTTATCTTTTAGTGAAGGATCGCATAGATCAAAAATTTCATTAGATAAATCAACACCTGTATAATTCCATTCAGGAAAATTTTTTATTAGATGGCTTATATTAATTCCACTTCCACAACCTATATCCAAACACGTTTCGATTTTTTTAAAAGTTTTACAAATTTTTAAAATTTCTTGCTGTAAATGACGTGCAGTAGGATTATAATATTCCATATCAAACCAGTCATTTTTCCAAGTTTCTTTATAGAATTGTTCCATGTTAACATGAGAATTTGAGATTTAAACCTCCTCTATTTATTGCTCAATAACATTATTTGTTTTCTATTTATACATAATATATATATAAGTTAAATAATTATTTTAATAAGTTTTAATTCCAAAATCGGAAAAAATAAAATGAAAAATATATGTGTCATTTGCCCTGTTTTTAATGAAGAAAAAACAATTGATCATTTTTATAAAGAATTTTTAAAATTTACAAAAAAAATCAAAGATTTTAAAATAACACTTTTATTTTCAAATAATGCTAGTGTTGATAAAAGTTTAGAAAAGATTGTCAAATTAAATACTAAAGATAGAAATGTTAGATACATAACTTTATCGAGAAATTTTGGTTATCAAAATTCAATTTTAGCTAGTTTAAGTGCTATAGAAGCAGATGCTTACATAATAATAGATTGTGATTGTGAAGACCCTCCCTCATTAATACCCGAGTTTATATCGGGCTTTAGAGAAGGACATGATCTGGTTTACGGTAAGAGAGACCGCAGAGAAGAGAGTAAATTTATCACTTTTCTAAGAAAAATATTTTATAGAGTGACTTACTTTTGTGCAGATAATGAATTCATTATAGACATGGCTGAATTTAGTTTAATTTCAAAAAGAATTAGAGATGTTGTTATAGACAATAACACAAATTTTCCATTTATAAGGTCAGAATTCGCATATGCAGGATTTTCAAGAAAAGAGATAACTTACAATAGACAAAAGAGAAGTTATGGTAATTCTAATTATAATTTATTTGGGATGACTAAATTTGCAGTAGCTGGATTTTTAACAACAACTACCTTTCCGCTAAGATTAATCTTTTACTTTTTTCTAATTGTAAATTGTCTTAACCTCTATTACTTAATGTTTGTTTCTGATCATAACGTATTCTTTAATATTATCGTATTTATTAATTTACTTTTCATTTCTCTATCTCTAAGTATATTAGGTATGTATATAGCTAGAATATATAACAATTCACTTTCTCGTAAAAATTTCATAGTTGATTATAAAAAAAGTTATCTAGGATAAATTAATGAAAGTTGTAATTTTAGCAGGTGGTTTTGGTACTAGAATTAGTGAAGAAACTCACTTAATTCCTAAACCTATGATCAGAATAGGAGATATGCCCATCATATGGCATATAATGAAACATTTTTATTTCTATGGTCATAAAGATTTTTATATATGTTTAGGTTATAAATCTGATGTCATTAAAAGTTTCTTTTACGATTACAAAAAAATTATTAATGATTTCAAAATGGATTATGATGAATCAAAAGAAATTACTTATTTATCTGATAGAACTGAGACTTGGAAAATTAATTTAATCTACACTGGTGTTAATACCCAAACTGGAGGAAGGATTTTAAAATTAAAAAAGTACTTAGATAATGAAGATTTTATGCTTACTTATGGAGATGGGGTAAGTAACGTAAATCTTAAAAATCTTTATCAGTTTCATAAGTCTGAAAAGTCAATATGTACTGTAACCGCTGTCCGACCACCTGGTAGATTTGGTTCCTTAGAAATTGGTATAAATAATAAGGTAAAGCACTTTATTGAAAAGCCTAGTGGCGATAAGGGATGGATAAATGGAGGCTTTTTTGTTTGTAAACCAGAGATTTTTAAATTTATTAATGACGAAAATACTGTTTTTGAATCAGAGCCCCTAGTTAACTTAGCAAAACAAGATCAATTGTCGGCTTTTTACCATGATGGTTTCTGGCAACCAATGGACTCAATGAGGGATAAAAACACTTTAGAAGAAATGTGGGGAAGCGATGGAAAATATGCACCTTGGAAAAGCTGGTAATACTTGTAAATATTGCAATACCGAATTATTTCCTATTCTTGACTTAGGTGTTCAACCTTTTTCTAATACGATGATATCTAAGAAAAATTATTACAGTGAAGAGAAATATTTTGTTTTAAACTTCAGTAAATGTCCAAAATGCAACCTTTTTCAAACTTCTACAAATATAAACCCTGAAGAAATTTTTGACGAAAACTATCCATATTTTTCAAGTGTATCACAATCTTGGTTAGATCATTGTGAAAAATATACGAATAAAATTATTTATGATTATAACTTAACTAGAAAATCAAAAGTAATAGAACTAGCCAGTAATGACGGCTATCTACTAAATTTTTTTAAAAAGTCTAATATAGATGTGCTTGGTATCGAACCATGTAAAAGTGTTGCTGAAAAAGCAATTAAAAAGGGTATAAAAACAGATATAAATTTTTTTGACAAAATTTATGCTAAAAAGAATTTTACTAATGAATCCGGCAAAGGGGACTTAGTTATAGCTAATAATGTTCTAGCTCATGTTCCTGACATTAAAAGTTTTGTTAAAGGAATTTCATATATAATAAAAAACAATGGAATATGTACAATTGAATTTCCCTCAGTATGTAATTTAATTAAAGATTTACAATTTGATACAATTTATCATGAGCATTATTCTTATCTTAGTTTGAATTTTGTAAAATTACTTTTCTCTGACGTTAATATGAGATTATTCAATGTTGATGAAATTCCAACACATGGTGGATCATATAGAGCATATTTCTGCTTAGAAAATGCAAAATACCAGACATCTTCCTTAGTTGACGAACTTTTAAAAGAAGAGATAAAATCAGGTATTTTTGATAACAATTATTTAGTAGAATTTCAAAGAAAAGTCGTAAAATTAAAAATGAAAACTATGAAGTTACTATTAAGTTTAAAAGAAAATAACAAAGAAATTATAGGTTATGGAGCGGCCGCCAAGGCAAGCACCATTACAAATTATTTAGGTTTAGATAGTTCTATAATTAGCTACATTGTAGATAAAAATGTTTATAAACAAAATAAATATCTTCCTGGATCAAGAATTCTAGTATTAGACCCAAAACAGATTTTTAAAACAAAACCTGACTATATTATTATTTTTCCATGGAATATCAAAGAAGAGATAATTTCACAAATTTCACCCAAAATAAATTGGGAGTGTAAATTTATTACAATTCTTCCAGATAATAGTATAATCAAATGCAAATAATTAAAACTTGCTTAGACGACGTATTTATAATTTCACATGATCCAATACAAGATGAAAGAGGGCATTTTGTAAGAAATTTATGTGTTGACTACCTGGAGAGAAACAACATTGATTTTAATGTTAAACAGGTGAGTACATCCTTCAATATAAAAAAACATACATTGAGGGGCATGCATTTTCAAAAAGAACCAGAAATGGAAAAAAAAATAATTCAATGTATGAAAGGAAAAATATTTGACGTTGTAGTAGATATTAGAGAAAGTTCTCCAACTTATTTAAAACACTATTCAATTATTTTAGAAGAAAATGATAATAAAAGTTTATTTGTTGGAAAAGGTTTTGCTCATGGGTTTCAAACCTTATTAAGAGATACAGAAGTTATGTATCATATTGATAGATCATTTTCACCAAAACATGCTTCAGGAATTTTGTGGAATGATCCGGTCCTAAATATATCTTGGCCTCAAAATAATCCAACGATATCACAAAAAGACAAAAATTGGTATAGGTTATAGATGAAAAATATATTGATTATAGGATCAGAAGGACAACTTGGTGAAGAATTAAAAAAAATATTATTTAGTGAATTCAACATAATTTGTTCAACTAGAAAAATATTAGATATTAGTAATATAGAACATTTAGAACGCAACCTAAATCTTAACAATATTGACATACTTATTAACTGTGCTGCTTTTCATAATCTTATTGAATGTGAAAAACGACCAGTTGAAGCACTGAAATGCAATGTTTTAGCTCAAGAAATAATAATCGAAAAGTGTAAAAAATTTGATGTTAAATATATATGTTTTTCTACAGATTATGTTTTTAATGGAGAAAGTAAATATCCATACTCTACTAATTCTTTAACATCGCCATTACAAGTTTATGGAATTTCTAGATTACTAGGAGAAAAGGTTGTTTTAAATTCAGGATCAGACAATTTTGTTATAATACGAACTAGTGGACTTTTTGGTTTGAAGGAAAGTAAGACACGTGGAAAAAATTTTATAGAAAAATGTTTAGACCAAATCAATCAAAGAGGGTTTGTAGAGGTTGCACAAGAAAATAGATTTTCGCCAACGTATGCACCAGATTTAGCAAAATCAATTAAAAAAATTATTTTCAGATCTGAAATAAAGGGTCTTCTTCATTTAACTAATTCAGGTTCTGCTAGTTGGTATGAGTTAGCAAAATATGCTGCTACTCATATAGGTTTAGAAGATAAGGTCAAAGGGATCAATAGAAATTCAAAGACTGGAGAAATGATGAGACCTAAATTTACGGTTCTAGAACATAGTTATAAATCTTTTCCAATTTTAAAAATGCCATCATGGAGAGATGCAGTTGATAGATATATGTACTCAAGAAAATAAATTTAAAAATAAATTAAATTACTATTTTGCTAAATTTTAGGAATTAAAATGATTTTTTTTATAAAAATTTTATGTTCTTTAATGCTCATATCTTCATTATTTTATTTTATTGATTTAGAAAATATTAATAAAATTATATTAAATTTTTCATACTATAATCTTTTTATAGTTATGATATTGCTTTTTATTCAAAACTTAATTCTCTCATATAGATGGCTCTGCTTCTTGAAAATGCTAGATATTAAAATGAACTTTTTCATGATTATCAGAATTTATTGGAGTGGCCTCTTTTTTAACCAATTGATGCCATCATCACTTGGAGGTGATGTTGTTAAGGTAGTTATTGCTACTAAAACTGGTTATTCATTTGCAAGCATCAGTACTACAATAATTTTAGAAAGAGTTATTGGACTACTTACATTTTGCTTTATTTCTATTCTAAGTCTTATGATTATTGATTTACCCGAAGAAAATAAATTTAAATTTATTGTCTTAGCCATACCCACAATAGTATTAATATCTGTAATAATAATTTTAATATTTTCAGGAAAAATAAAAAAAATCATACCCTTTGAAATCTTAAGAAATTTGTTAGACGAAATTTTGAAGGGTATTAAAAGAATGGTTTATCATAAAACTAATTTTGCAAAAATATTTGTTACTACAACATTTTCTCATATGTGCATGTTTGTAATTATTCACCTACTTTTTTATTCATTAAATGTAGAGGTTTCTTTTTTTACAATTCTTTACGTAATGCCGTTAGTATTTATAATATCTTCTTTACCAATATCTATTGCAGGTTGGGGTGTTCGAGAAGCTAGCATGGTTGGAGGTTTTTTATTATTTGGAATTGATGCAGAAGTCACAACTATTGTAAGTATTGTATTTGGACTAGCTTTAGTTGTTTTTTCAGTTCCAGGTGGAGCTATGTGGTGGATTACAAAACAAAAATGATATTGTTTAATTTAAGATTAAGGAAATTTTTATGATACAACCTATTGTTATTTGTGGTGGTGAGGGCAAAAGGTTATGGCCGGTAAGTAGAAAAAAAATGCCAAAACAATTTTTAAATTTTTTTTCTGGTAAATCACTTTTTGAAATGACCATTCAAAGAATTAAAAATTTAAAAAATTCACGTAATCCGATATTTATAATTTCTCAAGATAATAAAAATCTTGTAATGAATATTTTAAAAAAAAATAAAATAAAGGGAAAAATACTTATTGAACCTATCCCCAAAGGGACAGCTGCTGCAGTTTATTTAGGTGCTAAAGAAACAGATCAAAATGACACTCTTCTGATTTTGCCATCGGATCATTTTATTGAAAATAATCAAAAATTCATAGATGTAATTAACCATTTAAAAAAAAATATTCTAAACAATTTCTGGTATGTCTTTGGTGTAATACCCTCTAACCCATCAACTGCGTACGGTTATATTAAGGTTATAAAAGACATTGTCGTTAATAATATGTTAGTTCATAACGTGCTCAGCTTTGAAGAAAAGCCATCTCTAAAAAATGCAAAATCGATGCTTTCATCTGGAGATTATTTGTGGAATGCAGGAATTTTTATGGGTCAATCTAATATGATTATTAACTCTATGAGGAAATATTGTAAAGATATCACTATACAGTGTGATAAGGTTTTTAAAAAAAGAATTTTTAATAAAACAGATTTGACAATTAATTATGATACTAATTTATTTTCTAAAATAAATTTTGACTCAGTTGATTATGCGGTTTTAGAAAAAGAAAAAAGAATCAAATGTGTTAAATTGAACACAACTTGGGATGATCTAGGATCTTGGGAAAATTTTCTTAATTATGTAGATGTTGATGACTTTAAAAATAATGTAGTTGAGATTGATGGACAAAACAAATTTTTTAATCTTGATAACAGAATTATTGGTACTACAGGAGTTAAAGACTTAATTGTAATTGATACAAAAGAAGCAACATTAATATCAAAGAAAAATAATTCTGGAAATATAATTAAGTTGATGTCTGCTTTACAAAAAAAAAGTATAGAAATACCTTCTGAATTATCATTTGATGAAAGGCCATGGGGAAAATATTTTATACTTTTAAACGAAGGTTTTATTAAAGTAAAAAAATTAGTAATATTTCCAAGAAAAAGTATATCTTTACAATATCATAATAAAAGGTCCGAACATTGGGTTGTAGTTTCAGGAGTGGCAAATGTTATGATTAATAATAAAAAAATTATTATGAAGGCTGGAGAGTCTATAGATATTCCAATACGTGCACATCATTATTTAAAAAATAATAAAAATGAAAATTTGGTTATTATCGAGATACAAATGGGCTCTTATTTAGAAGAAGATGATATTATAAGGTTAAAAGATCCATATAATAGAGTTTAAATATGTTAAAAATGAAAAAAGTAAGAAAATTAATTGTTCATTGTTCTGATACCCCAGATGAATGTAACTTTGATGCAAGTTATATACATGAAATGCATTTAAGTTTTGGTTGGGATGGAATTGGTTACCATAAAGTAATTTTAAGAAATGGTAAAATTGAAGAAGGGCGTCCAGAATATTGGGTTGGAGCGCATGTAAAAGGATTAAATAATATTAGTCTGGGCGTATGTTTAATTGGAAGAAATAATTTTACAGTAAAACAATTTAATTCATTAGAAAAGATTATAAAAAAATGGAAAAAAAAATATAGAGATGCTGAAATTTTAGGACATTCTGAATCCACACTTACTCATAAAACGTGCCCTAATTTTGATGTTCAAAAATGGTGTAAGAGTAGGAATTTATCTTGAATGAAAATATTTTTCATATAATAAAACCCTCTACTTTTTTGAAAAAATATAGAAATAGTTCAAACTTTGAGACTGAATGTCTTTTTGGTGAAAGTTTTCAAGTTTTAAAAAAAGTAGATTTGTGGTCCTATGGAATTTCAACTGTAGATAATTATAAGGGTTGGATAAAATCTAATTCTTTATCCAACCACAAAATTAAAAATACTCATATTGTATTTTCCATAAGAACATTTGTGTATTCAAAGCCTAATATAAAATCCAAAATTCTAACGTATCTCCCTATGAGATCTAAAGTCAATGTTTTAGAGATAAAAGATGGATGGGCTAAAATAAATAATTTGAATAAAAATAATAATAATTTTGGTTTTATAATGAGTTCACAAATTTTAGAAAAGGATATTATAATAACTGATTGGGTTGAACATACAAAATCCTTACTATCAATTCCTTACAGATGGGGAGGAAGGGACACCTTTGGGATTGATTGTAGTGCTTTGTTACAATTATCAAAGGCTTTTGTTGCTGAAAAATTACCAAGAGATACAATTGATCAATTTAATTATTTCAAGAGGACAGAAAAATATAAAATTGTGCAAAATTCAAGTAAACAAAATTTTCAAAAAGGTGACATCGTTTATTGGGAAGGTCATATAGCTATAGTAATTGATAATAAAAATATTATACATGCTAGTGGTTTTCATGGGGAGGTATTAATAGAAAATATTAATGTGGCCCTTAAAAGAATAAATAGAAATTATTTTTTGGTAAAATTGATAATCTAGTAATTGTTTATAATTTTTTGCAGATAAACGCCATATTCACTGTTGCCATATTTAACTCTTGTTTCAGTAAACTGTTTAATTCCAATGAGTTTCTTTTTCAGAGCAATTTCCTCGATACATCCAACTTTTTTCCCAGTTCTTTTTTCAATTGTAGAAATCAAGTTTGAAGCTTCATAAAGAGAATCTATAGTACCAGCATCAAGCCATGTAACTTCTGGATATAATGATATAGTTCTTAATGAGTTATTGTTAAGATAATACTCGTTAACATCAGTGATTTCTAATTCATTCCTAGAAGAAGGTTTTAATTTCTTAGCTATTTGAGTAGCCTTGTTGTCATACATATAAATCCCAGTAACAGCATCACTTGACAGAGGTTTTTTTGGCTTTTCGATTATTTTTGAAGGTTTATTATTATTATCAAACATAACAACACCATACCTTTCAGGATCAGTAACTTTATAAGTAAAAATAGTGGCCCCTTGTACATTGTTATAATTAAATTTTTCAATTCTTTGGTTAATTTCGCCAATGAATAGGTTGTCACCTAAAATAAAAGTAAAAGGTTCATCATTAATAAATTCTTCTGCTATAATTAAACCTTCTGCAATGCCATTTGGTTTATCTTGGGTTTTATAATATATTTTTATTCCTAAATCCCTTCCATTTCCCAAAAGATTTTGGAACTGTTTTTGGTCTCTCTTGTTAGTAATTATTAATATTTGATCAATACCTAATTCAAGAAGTGTAGATATTGGATAGTAAATCATTGGTTTGTCATGTACAGGTAATAGTTGTTTAGAGATCGAGAGTGTCAAAGGAAAAAGTCTAGATCCTTTTCCTCCAGCTAGTATAACTCCTTTTTTCATTAACATCCTCTGTATTTTATTATAGTATATTTTCTTTATTATCTATGAATGAACAGATGGTATTTTTCAAACCCTCTTTTAAACTGCTTTTTGGTTTCCAATTGCACAGCTTGAAAATTTTCGAACTATTTATAGAATATCTTTTATCATGACCAAGCCTATCTTCAACAAAATTTATGTGATCATGAATGTAAAATTTGTCAATCAACTTTAATTCTTTCATACAAACTACTATATTTTTAATCAAATCTAGATTTGTAAGTTCAACACCTGAACCAATATTGTAACTTTCGCCTAATTTGCCAAATCTCAAAAGATCCAAAATAGCATCGCAATGATCATCTACATGTATCCATTCTCTAATTTGTTTTCCATTACCATATACTGGAATTTTTTTCTTTTCTAATAAATGTTTTATCACAGTAGGGATAAACTTTTCATGATTCTGAAACGGACCATAATTATTAGAACAATTAGTTATCAGACCTGGGAAATTATATGTTCGAAAATATGCCTTAACTAAATGATCACCTGCTGCTTTTGACGCAGAGTAGGGCGAGCTTGGTTTATATGGATAGTTTTCGCTGACTGGATCTCCTTTTATATCAATATCACCATAAACTTCATCTGTAGAAATTTGAAAAAACTTGAAAGATTTGGATTTATCTGTACTTAGAGATTTATAATATTTCAATACAGTATTCATTAGATTATGTGTATCTAAAATATTAGTTTTAATAAAATTTGAGGGATTACTTATAGAATTATCGACATGTGTTTCTGCAGCAAAGTTAAAAATATACTTTGGAATAAACTTTTCTAGAATTTGTTTTACATTTCTCTTATTTCCAATTGAGTCTTTAATAAAAATATTTTTTTTATTTTCTAATACATTCTTAATTGAATTCAAATTACTAGCATAAGTTAATTTATCTAAAATAACTAAATGAAAATTTCCTTCGTGTGATAATTTTCTACAAAAAGCAGATCCAATAAATCCAGCACCTCCTGTAATCAACACATATTCTTTATTTCTCAAAAGTATCTCCAAAATAAATTATTTTTAAAAAAGTATTATAATATAACTATTATAAAAAAATCTTTACTGATAAAATAAAAAATAACAATTTATAAGATTGGTTTGCAAATGAATATTCAATTTAAGAAATTAGCGTTTTCAGAAATTATTGTATTTCAGCCTTTGAAATTTGTTGATTCAAGAGGATATTTTTTTGAGAATTTCAATAAGGGTAAATTTGAAAAGCAAAATGGTTTTAGTTTTGACGTTATTCAAGAAAATATATCTTTTTCAAAAAAAAATGTTCTAAGAGGGCTTCACTTCCAAAAAGGGAATCACGCACAAGGAAAGATTATAACTGTATATCATGGAAAAATTCTAGATGTAGTTGTAGATATAAGGCCTCAATCCCAAAATTTTGGTAAATGGATCAGTTACATCCTTGACGAAGAAAGTCACGAAAGCATTTTTATACCAGCAGGTTTTGCTCATGGTTTTTTAACACTTAATAATTTTAATAAAATTTCGTATAAAGTTGATCAATTTTATGATAAGGAATCTGAATGTGTAATTGCTTGGAATGACAAGCAACTTAACATTAACTGGAATATTAAAAATCCTATATTATCTGAAAAGGATCAAAATGCTCTTAGTTTTGAAAATAATTATAAAAGAAACAACTTTGCGTAAAAATTTTAAGTTATAGAAAAGAATTAAATTATGAGTATATTCGAAAAAGCATTACAAGATGGTATTGATATTAAAAATCGTCTACAAGAACAATCTTTTTTAGATACATTTGAAACGATGGGGAAAATATTATTCAATACTATTTTAAATGAAAAAAAAATAATTTTTTGTGGTAATGGTGGTTCTGCAGCTGATGCTCAACATTTATGCGCAGAATTGTTAGTAAGATTAAGACCTTCAATTAACAGACAACCTATAGCTGCTATTGCTCTTGCAATGGATACTTCAACTATAACCGCTTGTGGAAACGATTTTGGTTTTAAATATATATTTGAAAGGAACATTTTGGCCCTTGGCCAAAAGGGCGATGCTTTGATTTGTATTAGCACTTCTGGTAATTCTGAGAACATTAATTTAGCAGCTAAATCGGCAAAATCGTTAGGTTTAGTTACTTTAGGCTTTTTAGGAAATCAAGGAGGTGACCTTAAAAATATTTGTGATTATTCACTAATTATTCCGAGTACTAATACTGCAAGAATACAAGAATGTCATATCACTTTAGGTCATTCTCTAATGGAATATTTAGAAGATAATCTTTTAGAAATAAATTTTTTAAAAAAATCTTAATATATTTATATAAAACTAAGGATTAGAAATATGAATAAATCAAAAGTAAATATAATAGCTGAAATTGGGATAAATCATAATGGTGACATGAATATTGTAAAAAAACTTATCGATGTTGCAGCTGACGCAAATTGTGATGCAGTAAAATTTCAAAAAAGAACAATAGAAACTGTTTATTCTAAAGAAATTCTTGACTCTCTTAGAGAAAGTCCATGGGGTAAGACTCAAAGAGAGCAGAAAAATGGATTGGAATTATCATACGATAATTACAAAGAAATTGACTTATATGCGAGAAAAAAAAATATAAAATGGTTTGCATCAGCATGGGATATTCAAAGTTTAAATTTCTTAAAACAGTTTGATTGTGAATTTAATAAAGTAGCATCAGCAATGATAGTTTCTAAAGAATTTTTGAAAGAAGTAGCAATAGAGAAAAAGCATACGTTTATATCTACAGGAATGTCATCTCTCAAAGATATAACTGAGGCAGTAAAAATATTCAGAGAATTAAATTGTTCTTTTGAACTTATGCATACAGTATCAACATACCCAATGCCAGATACTGATGCGAATTTAATGTGTATACCTATGTTAAATCAAAAATTTAATTGTAATGTTGGTTATAGTGGACACGAGACTGGATTGGCAATTAGTTATGCTGCTGTAGCCTTAGGAGCAACTTCTATTGAACGACATATAACTCTTGATAGGACAATGTATGGATCTGATCAAGCAGCTTCGATTGAACCACATGGATTAAGACAATTAGTTGGAGCTATAAGAAAAATTGAAAACTCTCTTGGTGATGGCATTAAAATTATAACCAATGGAGAAATTGAAGTTGCAAAAAAATTAAGAGCACATTTATAAAGTTTGATCTATGAAAAATCTTTTAGGTGTAATGCAAGGTAGACTTTTGCCTAAATATAAAAATAAATTTCAGGCTCATCCAGTAGGAAATTGGAATAAAGAGTTTGTTATAGCATCCAAACTCGGTTTTGATTGTATTGAGTTTATTCTCGATTATGACCAATGTGATGCTAATCCTCTTTTGACTAATCATGGACTAAAAGAAATTCTATTTTACTCAAAATCAAATGGTGTTTTTGTTAAATCAATCTGTGCAGATTATTTTATGGAGTCACCTATTTTTGACGAAAAAATTGAAATTAGAAAACAAAACTTAAAAATTTTTCAAAAACTTATAAAAAGTGCAAATCAGATTGGAGTAACAGATATAGTTTTACCACTCGTAGACAAATCATCTATTCTAAATGATAATGCAAAACAAATATCAGCAATAAAATTTATTCAGGAATTAATCAAAAATTGCAAGCATTATGATGTTAATATATGTATAGAGGCTGATTTGCCGCCAGATGAATTTCTAAAGTTTATTAAAAAGATAAATGAAAAAAATGTTAAAATAAATTATGACACAGGAAACAGTGCCTGTTCAGGGTATAATTTTGTTGAAGAATTTAATTTATATGGTGATTTTGTTACTAATATTCATATAAAAGATAGAAACTTTAATAAAGGATCAATTGAATTAGGGCAGGGAGACTTTAATTTCCAAAAATTTTTTAAGTTTTTATCAACTAAGGAATATAAAGGTATATTTATATTACAAGCATATAGAGGGGAAAATGCTTTGTCCTCTCTTATTCCACAATATAGTTTCATTAAAGCAATAATGGAAAAATATTACTACAATTGATCTGAATCTTATTAGAACTTGAATAAAATTATAAAATATTATGTAACTAATTTACAAAGAGTTTATAGGAAAATTCAAACTTATCTATGTTAATATTTTTGAAAAAATTAATCGATAAATCATTTTTGAATAAATTTATTAGAATTTTTTTTAATTTTGTAGCAAAATTTTATTATAAATTTTCAAAAAATTGTGAAATTTCAAAACAAACAAGATTTGTTTTTATTTGTTATGGTGGTCTGGGAGATTGTATTTTATCTTTTCCTTTTCTGATTGAACTTTCTAAAAAATACGAAATTACAGTCTTTATTGATAACTCTATGAAAGAAATTAACTGTTTACTTAGTAAAAATATTAAAATTAAAAATTACTCAAAAACAAAATTACTTCAGGATTTAAGTTTTTTTAAAAAAAACAATACTAATTACATATTAATTCAACAATCACCAATTATGGAGTTTATGTTATTTCACTTATGTTTAGGTAGGCCTTCAACGGTTGGTTTTATTTATAAACAAAACCAAATTAGTTTTGAGGGTATAATTAGAAAAAAAATACATACTACATCTTTGAATAAGATCTCCAAATACAAATTTCTTTTAAAAAATATATTTTTAATAGAAAATAAACCATTTTTAAAATTCAAAGACAATTATATAGAAAAGAACAAATTTAGATCTAATTATGAAAATTTAAATAAAAATAAATATTTCATTCTCAGTCCTACAAAAAGTTATCATTGGGAGATGGGTTTTTTAGATTATAAAACATATTCCAATCTTATAATAAGTATATATAACAAATCAAACATTGTACCAGTACTTATTGGAACAAATGAAGATGGATGGATGATAAAAAAAATAATAAAAGAGATACCCAAAAAGGTAAAGTTTATTAATTTAGTAGGAAAAACTAGTATAAACGATCTAATTCCAATTATAACTAATTCTAATTTTGTAATTGCAAACGATAATGGTATACATCACCTTTCAAATTTTTTAAATATGAAAACATTAACTTTATATAATTTTTCTTCATATGAGGTTTACAATTGGTACAAAAAAAATGCAGAATATATTTTCAACCCTATTTTTAATTGTATGCCATGTATAGGAAAAGAAAATGGTCCATTTGACAATTATCCTTTCAAATGTCCTTGGGATGTAAGGTGTAAAAAGACAATTACTGAAAAAGATATTTTAAAAAAGTTAGAAGATCTGTCTTGGTTAGTTTAAATTAAAATAATTACTATTAAAAATGAAAAATTTGTTTACAACTCTTTGGCTTAATCTTTCCTTAAAAAGGAAATGGCAAGCATTAGGTTTAATTTTATTTTCTTTTATTACATCTTTATTTGAAGTTTTTACTGTTGGATCTTTATTCGATTTATTTTCTTACCTAACAAACATAAATAAAAGCTCAACATTAGAAATAAATAATTCATCAAATATAATGTCATTATTCAATTTAGAACTCCAGTCTAACAACGTATTTTTATTTTTTATAATGTTTTTAATAATAGCATGCGTCTCTAGAATTATTCTTCTTTGGATGATGTTAAGATTTTCACATACAATAGGAAATGATATGGGCATACTCATGTTTGGAAAAATTCTAAGACAACCAATGGAATTTCACTTTTCAGCTCCAACAAGTGAAATAATAAGTAATTTAACGAAAAAAATACATATTTTAAGTATGGAAATAGTCCATCCTATTATTTTAGTATCATCAAATATCATAATTATTTCTGTTGTATTAGCTTACCTTTTATACAATACAGGAATAGAAGTTTTGATAATATTAATATTACTGGTATTAATATTTTATTTTTTTTGGTTAACATCAAAATCAAAAATTTTACAAAACAGCAAAATAATTGCTCAAAATTCAGACCTTTTGGTCAAGATTATTTCAGAAACAATATCCGCGATAAAGTTAATTTCCATGACAAAAAACTACTCTATTTTTACAAATAAATTTGGAATAGTAAACAAAAGTATGAAATTTGCAGAGGGTGATAATGTTTTTTTATCTCAAAGTATAAGAATTTGGTTAGAACTAATTTTAATAATATTTGGGGCGCTTTTTTGTCTATTTTCGATAAAATCTGGAATTTTTTTTAACGTTTTACCACTACTTGGTGGACTTGCATTTGGAGTTTATAGATTAATGCCGTTAATTCTTAAGGCCTATTCTGGATTTGCAACTATAATGGGTGCTAAAGAATCTTTTAATGATATATTAAATTATATGACTTTAGAAAACAGGTCTTCACAAATCACAAATAATTTAAAATTTTTGAATTTTAAACAAGAATTGATCCTTAACAACGTTTCTTACAATTATCCTCTAAAAGTAGTTCCAAGTATTAATAGCATAAGTTGTATTATAAAAAAAAATCAAGTGACTGGAGTTGTGGGAAAAACCGGATCTGGAAAAACCACATTGATTTCTCTCATAGCAGGCTTAATTAGTCCATCACAAGGAGAATTGTTGATTGACAACAAAATATTAAATGAAAGCAATAAACATGCATGGCAAAACAAAATTTCAATTGTTCCTCAAGAAACAATAATTATAGATGGAACTATATCTGATAATATATCTTTAATTTTAGACAAAGAAGTTGAGTCAGAAAAGTTAAAAAAAGTTTTAGAAATTACAAAATTAGAAAAATTTATCCCTTATTTGAATTCAAATAAAATAATGGGAGAAAGGGGAATTAAAATCTCTGGTGGTGAAAGACAAAGAATTGGACTTGCCAGATCCTTGTACGATGATAAAGAAATTATTATCCTAGATGAGCCATTTAGTGCCCTTGATAAAAAAACTGCAGAAGAAATTTTGTTAAATATGAAAAATTATAAGGATCATACAATTATAGTCGTTACTCACGATAAATTTTTGATTCCGTTTTGTGATAAATTGATTACGTTATATGATGGTAAAATAAAAAAACCTAAAAAGTAAAACTAAATCTTAAATATAAGGGATAAAATGGAGAGTTTTGGTATTATTTTGGCTAGGGGAGGTTCAAAAGGTATTAAAAATAAAAATTTAACTGAATTTTGTGGAAAGCCGTTAATAGAATGGACAATTAATCATTGTAAAAATTGTAAATATATTAAAGAGATATATGTTAGCTCGGACTCATCTGAAATTTTAAATTTTGCCTTATCAAAAAATGTAAATACAATCCTTAGACCAGTTGAAATTTCTGGAGACAATAGTTCTTCTGAAGATGCTTGGTGCCATGCTATAGATTATATTTATAACATTAAAGGTTATATGTTAGATTATATTATTGCTCCTCAAGTAACATCTCCAATAAGAGAGAAAAACGACCTCAATAATGCAATGGAAAAAGTTAATAAAGAAAAACTAGATAGTTTGCTATCCGTAAATGCATTAAAGGATTTTTTTATTTGGAAAGAAGATGAAGATAAATTTGTATCAGAGAATTATGATTTTAAAAACAGAAGTGTGAGACAATTGATTAATACCAAATACCACGAAAATGGGTCTTTTTATATCTTTAAGCCAGAAATTCTTAGACAATTTAAAAATAGATTAGGAGGGAAGATAGGTTATTACGTCATGGAAGAATATAAAAGTTTTCAGATTGACGAACAAGATGATCTTAAACTATGTGAAGTTATTATGAATGGATATGGATTAAATGAGACTTGAAAAGTTATTTTCTATACAAAATAAAATTGTTATTATTACAGGTTCTGGAAATGGTATAGGTCTTGAATTAGCGAAGGGTTTTATTTTAAATGGGGCTCACGTAATTGGGATATCGAGATCTAAGCCTAAAGAAAAAGTTAATTTTGCATTATTCTTTGAATGTGATCTTAATGATGAAGAAAAAATAGAATTAGTAATAAAAAAAATTAAAAAAAAATATACTCATATAAACTGTCTTTTAAATGTTGCAGGAATAAGTATATCCAAATTTGAAATTGAGAATGAGATAAGCAGATTTGATAAAACCTTCAATACAAATGTGAGGTCTATGTATAACATTATAAATAAATTACAACCATTATTAATAAAAGGTTCTTCTATAATCAACTTTTCAAGTATTGGTGGACAATTAGGTTTCCCAGATAACCCATCATATTGTGCAAGTAAAGGTGCGGTCATATCTTTATCAAGAGCTTTGTCAAATGATTTAGGGAGTAAAAATATTAGAGTGAATTGCATTATTCCTGGATATTTTCATACAAAAATGACTAACTCAAGTTATACAAATCAAAAGCAAAAAAAAATAAGAGAGCACAGAACCATGTTAGGTAGGTGGGGAGAGGTTCAAGAACTATTGGGTGCATCAATTTATTTCGCATCAGATGCTTCGTCTTATGTTACTGGCACGGAACTAATTGTTGATGGTGGCTGGAGTTCTAAAGGCTTGTAAAATGAATATTAATTTTAAAAATAAGTTAATTTTAGTTACTGGCTCAACTTATGGCATCGGATTTCATATAGGTAAAACTTTGTTGAACCTCGGGGCTAATGTCATTTTTAATTCAAGATCTGCAAATAAAAAGAATTTAAATGTACTAGACAAAAATACTTACAGACATTTAATTGCTGATGTTTCAAATAAATCGCAAGCAGAAAATTTATTAAAAAAAATTAAAAAAGAATGTGGATTACTAGACCATATAGTTTGCAACGTTGGTAATGGTTCTTCAGTAGGTATTAAGTTTGGTTCATATCAAGAAATTGATATGATGCTTAATAGAAATTTATATACCTCATCAAATATTGTGTCTATTAGTCCAGATTATATGGTGAAGAAAGATGGTAGCATTGTCTGTATATCTTCAATTTGTGGCATTGAAAATGTTGGTGCTTCACCTGGTTACCAATTATCAAAAGCTGCGCTAAACATGTATGTAAAGTCAATTGCGAAATTTTTGAATAATTATAAAATAAGAATAAATGCTGTTGCTCCTGGAAACATCATGTTTGAAGGATCTGTGTGGGAGAAAAAAGTAAAAACAAATAAAAATGAAGTACTTGATATGTTAAAAAATCAAGTAATATTAAATAGATTTGGCACACCCGAAGAAATTACTAATTTTGTAGTTTTTCTTCTTTCATCTTATTCTTCATTTTCTACAGGTAAAACGTTTGTAGTTGATGGCGGACAAACGAAAGGTATTTAGATGTCAAGTAATGATTTAAATAATAAGGTTGCTCTTATTACAGGAGGTAATGGTCTTTTAGGGCAAGAACATTGTGAAGCTCTTCTAGAAAAAGGATCAGTTGTATACTCAGGTGATATTACAAAATTACAGTCACAAAGATTTAAAAATTATAAAAAATATAAACAAATTGATTTAGATGTTACAAGTGAAGATTCAATAAAAAATGTTTTTAATAAAATCTTAGATAATGAAAAAAGAATTGATATTTTAATAAATAATGCAGCTATTGATGCTAAAGTAAAAAGTAATGATTCATTAAAATTCAGTCGATTAGAAAATTTTTCCCTTGAACAATGGAATAATGAAATTAATGTGGGTCTTACTGGTGCGTTTCTATGTTCAAAAGTTTTTGGCAATTATTTTTCTAAAAATGGGGGCGGTGTAATTTTAAATATCGCTTCAGATCTTTCAGTTATATCGCCAGATCAAAGATTATATTTAACTAATGATGAAAAATATTATGAAAATAATCCAGTTAAACCAATTACTTATTCTGTTATAAAGTCAGGTCTTTTAGGTTTAACAAAATATTTATCAACTTACTGGTTAGATGGCAATGTAAGGGCAAATGCTCTTTCCCCAGGAGGTGTTTACAATGATCAACCAGATCAATTTGTAAAAAAAATTAAAAAACTTATACCTATGGGACGTTTGGCTAACAAAAATGAATATAGAGCGGCTATTCAGTTTTTATGCTCTGAAGATTCTAAATATATGACAGGGCAAAACATGATTATTGATGGAGGTAGATCTGTATGGTAATCATAGAATATATTGGTAAATTTTTCTAATAATGTCTTTTTTAAAAAACAATAAGATGATTTACGGATCAGCAGGGTTTGGAATGCCTGCGTATGGTTTTTCTTCAAAAAACAAACCTACTTCTGATGATTATTTAAATGATATTTATGATTTAGGTATAAGACATATAGATACTGCGTCATCTTATGGATCAGCAGAGAAAAAAATTGGTGAATACCACAGAAAAAACAAAAATAGATTTAATATATGGACCAAGGTAGATGGTTTATCTTGTAATTCTCACTATACCATAGATAAAATTTTTAAAAGTTTAAAATCATCTATTGAAAAAACTAATGTTGAATTTTTTGAGTGTTTATATCTTCATCAAAATAATATTGAGATAATAGAAGATAAATTTGTTCAAAAGGGCCTTGAGGCAGTAAAAAACCATGGTTTTGCAAACAATACCGGTGTTTCAATCTATAATGATTATGAATTAAAATCAGCATTATCTATTGATGTCTTTAATGTTGTTCAATTGCCTGTGAGTGTTGTAAATACTCATTTGTACAAAATTGCACAAAAAAGCGTTTACAAAAAAGTTTTAGTAGCAAGATCTATTTTTTTACAGGGTGTATTATTAAATGTTGAGAGTTTTAATAAAAAATTCAACTACTATGATGAAATTCACTCAGTTGTAAATTTTTTAAAAGAATTAGCTCATGATCATAATTTAGACTATTTAACAATGTTGGTAGCATATGTAAATTCATTAAAAGATTTAGATTACATTATTGTAAGTTCTAAAAACATACAAAATATCAATAACATTATCCAAAAATCAACTTATAAACTGTGCGAAAGCATTATATCTACCATCAATGAAATTTCTTATAAAGAAAATAATTGGACTAATCCTCGTAATTGGATAGTTTAAATTTCATTAACATATTATAGGAAGAATTTAAATGGCAGATTCAATTGTACTAGTAGAAAGTCATTATAGATCTAGGTCATGGTTTCTAGCTTTGAAAAACATTGGTCTTACACATGTAATTTCAGTAATGCCAGAAGAATTCAAGCTATTTAAAAGGTCAGGGATTCATGAAAATAACATTCTTAATTTATATCATAATGATCAAGTAAATAAAAAGTATGAAAAAGATATTAATTACTTTGAACACTTTTTAGGTATAAAACTCAATTCAATTGTTTTTATGGACAGAACGTTAAGAAAAAAAAAAAGAAATATTTATAAAAAAGTATCTTACATTTCTATTAAATGAAATTGAAATTTTTTTTAACAAAGTAAAACCAAAAGTTATCTTCATAGAACCGACATGGACTCACGAAATTTTAATTTGTAAATTTGCAAAAAAATACAATGTAGCAATAGTTGCTCCAGTAAAAGATAAATTATTGCCTGATAGATTTCTAGCATTTAAAGACGAAAATCATATTAATTTTCATAAAAATTGTTATAGTCAAAATGCTTACAACTTATCTGTAGATGCTTATAATATGGTGGTAGAGAATAAGCCCGTACAGTATTTTGAAAAATTTAACAATAGAAATAAATTTGATTTAAGAAAAGTTCCTAAATTATACAGATTAATAAAAATTTCAATTTTGAACTTTAGAAATCCTAATATACAAAATTCTTTAATAAATGATATATCTATAAAGTTAATTTCTATAGTAAGGTCTAAATTACAACGTTTTTTTCTTGATTTCCAAAAGCTATCTAAGATTAATAGAAAGTTTATTTTAATTACCTTACATGTCCAACCTGAGGCTTCAATTGATGTTGTTGGTTCAAAATATTCAAATCAGATTGAATTTGTTAGAAATATAGCTATGACGACGCCAGTTGATTACATCCTATTAATTAAAGAACATTCTCATGCAATTGGAAATAGATCATATGAATTTTATAAAAACTTGCTAGAAATACCAAATGTTGTATTACTTGATCCATTTGAAAATTCGAGGGAAGCAATTAAAAAAGCTTCTTTAGTTATTTCAAATACAGGAACTAGTTCCTTGGAGGCTGGTATTTTAGGAGTTCCTGCAGTGACAGCTACATCAATGTTTTATAAAAAATTAATGTTGAAAACGAGCTTTGACCCAATTCAAGATAACGTTGAAAATCTTTTAACATTAAATAAACAAACAGATAAAAATAAGTTAGTTAATAATTTGCAAGAAATTTACAATGGCAGTTTTAAAGGAAATTGTGGAGATTTTCAAACTGATAAAAATGTGTTAAAAAAAGAAAATATTAAAGATTTAGAAACGTCATTTGATAGTATCATAAAATCAATTAATTAAATTTTAGGAGAACATTCAAATTAAAAAAAATATTATTGTCACAGGTTCATCAGGCCAAATTGGAAAAGCATTTGTCAATCACCTTAGTGAGAGTGAGGAAAATTATTATATCTATGCTTTAGACAAGATAAAATGTTTCAGTGATCGACAAAATGTTAAAAATATACAAATAGATATCACTAAAGAGGATGAAGTAATAGATTTTTTTTCTAAGATCAATAGTATTTATGGATTAATCAACAATGCTGGAATAGGAGTTTTTACTCCTTTTCTATCTAGAACAGTAAAGGATTTTAAAAGTGTTTTAGACGTGAATTTAGTTGGTACTTTTCTGATGTCTAGAGAAGCAATTAAGATAATGATTAAATCTAACTTGGGTAAGATAATTAATATTGGATCAATTTATGGTGTTAATAGTAGCGATTACAGGATTTATGGAAAAAGTGGGAGAAATAATTCAGAAGTTTATAGTATAACTAAAAGTGGTATTATTATGTTCTCCAAATACCTAGCCACTCACTTTGCATCTGATAATATTCAAATTAACACAATATCCCCTGGTGGTATAAAAAGCAATCAATCAGATGACTTTATTAAAAATTATACAAAAAAAAACCCAACAAGAAGAATGGGCTGTACCAAAGATTTATTACCAGCTCTAGATTTTTTGCTAAGTGAAAAAAATGTTTATACTAATGGAGAAAATATTATTATAGATGGTGGTTTTACAAAATGGTAAGTAATAAAAATGAGATTGTAAGGCTAAAGAAATGGCAAAAACTTATTAAAAATCAATTTTCAGATATTTCAAAAATAGCCAAAAACAACCAGCAAATTTTTTATTCCATAAGTTCAACAAGTTCTAATATAAAGATAAATCCGTACACTACCCCTATAAGACTGTCTGGTAATAGAATTATTGCTGGAAGTGTTGTTGGATCTCAAATTGAAGCTCTTATAGTTGCAGATTATATAGAAAAATTAATAGATTTCCTGCTATTAGATGTCGAAAAAAAAATCCCTATTCAGAATATTCCTGACGAAGAAATTTTCCTTAAATTCAACTTAAAAAAATCTTTATATGTGGAGAATGCTAAAACTGCTAGTGGCATAGAGTTTGGAAATATTTCTGCTGCAGTTAGAAAAACATTTCCTCCTCAAAAAATTATTAGTTATAAACCTAACGATTTAACTGTTGATTCCATTTGGTTTTTTTTGAGCCACAGATTTAAAAACTTTGAAAACTTAAAAATTGCTGTCATTGGAGCTGGAAATATTGGTTTCAAACTTGCTTTAAAACTTGTAGAAAGTGGAGCATATGTAAATATAAATAGAAGAGATAAAGTTTTAGGGTTACAATTAGCTAGCACTATTAATTCCATCAAACCCAAAAATACTATTGCAAGTGCTGAATTTTATGATGATCCAGTAAGGGCATGCACATTATGTGATGTGGTTGTTGGTACTGGGAAGACAGACTCTCTGATAATTGACGACAAAATGGTCTCTGTCATGATGAAGAATGGAGCTTTGATTGATTGTGGTAAAGGTAACATTACAGAATCAGCAATAAACTATGCTTATGCATTAGATTTGGAAGTTTACAGAAGTGATGTATCATCAGGAGTAATTTCTTTTGTTGATCAAACTACTACAATTAAAAAACTTATAAATAATAAAACTGGTAGAAAGATTTTAACAGATGATATATATATTATATCCGGTGGGATTTACGGAAAATTAGAAGATATTGTTGTTGACAACTTTGATGCACCTCAAATTATCTATGGAATGGCAGATGGAAGAGGTCAAATTTTAGAAAAACTAACAAAGTTACAATGTAAAAAGTTAGAATTTGTATCTAATTATTTAAAAATCAACCAAAATTAATCAAATCGAACATATGAGCGTCAATAAAAAAGAAAAAATTTTTGTAATAGGGGCTGGACCTACAGGTCTGGTTTCTTCTTGGAAATTGTCTGAGAACAAAAGGGAAGTTCATATATTTGAAGCTTCTGATAGAGTTGGAGGTTTGTGTTCTAGTTGGGAATGGAATGACTTCATCTTAGACATAGGCCCTCATATATTTCATACACCTGACAAAAATCTTGAAAAATTTTGGAAAAAAGAATTTGGAGACTTATTAGAAGAAGGTCAATATTATTGTGGTAATATTAAAGGAGAAAACTTTGATGAATTTCACTCGTATCCAATTTCTTGGGAACAAATTTCTTCATATCCACAAAAATTAAGAGAAAAGATTGTCAAAGAAATTACCTCCATTGATAACCTTAAAAAGGCGAAAGCTTCTAATTACAAAGAATATATGGACGCTCAAGTTGGCCCAACTTTAAGAAGTATGTTTTATGAAAAATATCCTATGAAAATCTGGGGTATCAATCCAAATGATATGACAGCAGACTGGGCTCCTAAAAGAATCCAATTTAGAGAAAAGATATCCCCATTTTATATTAATGAATGGTCTGCAATATCTAGAAAAGGCACTGGCGCAGTTTATTCTAGAATAGCTGAAAAAATTAATGATTATGGAGGAAAAATAAAATTTAATAAAAAAGTAATTAATCTTAAAACTTCAGGAAATATTATTACAGAGATAGTTTTTTCGGATAATACTAAACAATTAATAGAACCGAGCGATATAATTATTTCATCTATTCCAATTACAATTTTGGCTAAGTTTTTCAATTATGAATCAAAATTAAGTTTTAGAGGTGTCAGACTGGGGTATTTTTTAATCAAGAAGGATAGATTATTACCAAATGGTAAAAACTGGCTTTATTATGACTCTGAAAAATTATTGTTTAATAGAATTACTGAACCAAAAACAATGAGCAAATCATTAGGTCAAAAAGATAAAACAGTAATTGTAACAGAAACTTGTTATAGCAAAAATGATGAAGTTGATAATTTAACTGAAATTGAATTTTCAAATAGAATTATTTTGGATTTGAAAAAAACTTTTTTATTAGATGAAGCAGATATAATAGACACTATTACCCACAAAGAAGATTATGTCTATCCTGTTCAAACAGAAGGTTATCAAAAGGAATTAGCTAAAACAAGATCAATAATAGGAAAATACGATCAATTATATTCTCTTGGAACTGGCGGAGACTTTAATTATGCTGATAGCCAAATTCTATTTCATATGGCTTTCGATATTTCTGACGAAATATTAAATAATAATAAATTTAATTCGAATACAATTAAGCAAATTAAACCCGCATTACAAAACAGTCATGTAAAATTAGGTACTAGCTTGATT
>MDTG01210965.1_pt1 | contig 37598 bp, 48 predicted proteins | sample 811421 | NCBI WGS metagenome assembly MDTG01 (sample SAMN05326645, study PRJNA326480) | marine metagenome | isolation source: seawater | place: Pacific Ocean: South East | collected 2011
CTAACAATACGACCTAAACCCTACGGACCCAGGAGATGCGGCGGACCTGAGCAACTCCGCAGGGAAACTTAATAAAACATCGACATTATATATTAATTTAATTTATTGGAAATAAGTTTTTATTATTTTTATTTAAGAAATTTATTGACATTTCTTATAAATGGATCCATTGAGATTGGCTTTGACATATACTCTTCACAACCCAGCGCCAATATCTTTTCTTTGTCATCTTCCATAGCAAAAGCCGTGATCGCGATTATTGGTATATGTGAAATATTTGCATCGGATTTTATCCAAGTGATTAGATCATATCCAGATATTCGCGGCAGCTGTATATCCATAAGTATTAAGTTTGGTAATTCATTTGTAATCTTATCCATCGCAAACATTGGATCTGTGCACTCTATAACTTCGCAATCTTCCGCGACAAGGATTTCTCTGAATAATTTCATATTCAGTTTATTATCTTCAACTATTAAAACCTTTCTATTCTTCTTTTTCATGATTAGATTGATTGAATGAATAATTTATATACATATATTAGAATATAATAAATGTTGAATATTAATAGTTACTTATTTAGTAATGCAGAATAAACTTCTAAAATAACCAAAAAAAATGCTTGAAATCTGTAATTCAATCGACGAAATATCCAAGGCTGATTTTCAGAACTTAGATAATATTAACCCATTTATGAAATATGATTTTTTGTGGTCACTCGAAAACTCAGGATGCGCTAGTGATGCGTTTGGCTGGGTTCCGAACCATATAATTCAAAAAGATGAGTTAGGACATCTATCGTGCTTTACTCCAGCGTATATCAAATATAACTCTTTTGGTGAATATGTTTTTGATCATGCTTGGGCAGAATTTTATAATAAAGTGAATATTGAGTATTTTCCAAAATTACTTATTGCTATTCCCTTCACCCCTATCAGATCACCCAAATTTCTAACAAAACCCAATAGTGCCCATATAAAGAAGGAGTCTATCGAAGCAATAAAATCATTACTCGATAATTATAATATTTCGAGTGCTCATATAAATTTTATTGAAGGCGACGAATTGAATATCCTACAAAAAAATAATTTTATAAAACGAACCAGTAAACAGTTCATTTGGGATAATAACAATTACAGAGACTTTGATGACTTCATTTCCACACTAAATGCAAGAAAAAGGAAAATGATAAACAAAGAGAGACATAGCCTTCACTCCCATGGGGTCAGCGTGGAAAGAGTTGAGGGTCAAAATATTACAAGTAATTTACTAGATGCATTCTTTAAACACTACTTGGATACTTGCAATAGGAAATGGGGTAACGCCTACCTTAATAGATCTTTTTTTGAAAATATTATTAATAAAATGCCAAATAATTTACTGTTGATCGTTGCTAAGAAAGATAAAAATATAATAGGCACAAGTTTGCATCTGCATGATCATGAAACACTCTATGGGAGGTACTGGGGTGCAAGTGGTTTTTATAAATTTTTACACTACGAACTGTGCTACTATCAAGCTATTGAATTTGCAATTGAAAAAGAGATGGATCGAATTGAGTCAGGCGCAGGTGGATCGCACAAGATATCAAGAGGTTACAAACCCACATACACTTACTCAGCTCATTATTTTCAAAACCAGCAGATCCATAATATCATATCAGAGTTCATCAACAAAGAAGGTGAATATATTACTAAGGAATTTGATTACCTATCAAAATTTAAACCATTCAAAAATATGGAGCAATAGATGAATAACTACGATGAAGATAATATTTTTGCTAAAATAATATCAGATAAGATACCTGCAGTTAGAGTTTATGAAGATGATGATACCATTGTGATAATGGATGCTTTCCCAGAAAAACCTGGTCATATGTTGGCAATCCCAAAAGATAAATCTAGAAATATCTATGATATTGCAGATCAACAGTTGGAGAAGTTATCCATTGTGGTAAAAAAAATATCTGAAGTCCAAAAGTTAGCTTTTGGATCATCTGGAGTAAAGATAATTCAGAATTGTGAGGCTGCAGCTGGGCAAGTTGTTTTCCACTCCCACATACATATTATTCCATATTTCTCAGAGAATAGTGATATGCCCAAATATCTTGATACGAAGGAAAAACAAGCAGAAGCTATGAAAGTGAAATTAATGTAAAATCAGCCCTGCATTCTCTTTCTTCTTTTTACTGGATGATATTTTTTTACCATTAATGAATATTGCCAGCTCATTACTTGTCTCTGATATGTCAACTTTTACATTACCCCCGCTCTTTAGCTTGCCAAATAGTAACTCATCTGCAAGTGGTTTTTTTATCTTCTCGTCAATCACCCTCTGAAGAGGCCTTGCGCCATATTTTTCATCCATTCCATTATCTGTTAGCCAATCATATGCTGGCTCCGTCAAAGTAAGCATGACCTGCTTTTCCTCAAGTTGTGACTCAAGTTTGATCACAAACTTATCAACTACTTGTTTCATGATAGCTTTAGATAATGAATTGAATGGAATAATTGCGTCAAGACGGTTTCTAAATTCTGGTGAGAATAATCTATTTATCTCTTGATTATAATTCTGTTCTGCTTTTGACTCAGAGAAACCTATTGACTCCTTTGCCATATCCTGAGCACCAGCATTGGTAGTCATAATTATGATCACATTCCTGAAGTCAATTTTCTTACCATTGTGGTCACTCAGGAAGCCATAATCCATGACTTGTAGAAGTATATTATAAATGTCAAAATGCGCTTTCTCAATCTCATCCAGGAGAAGGACACAATGTGGAGTTTTTTCAATTTTTTCTGTTAAAAGGCCACCTTGGTCGTAACCTACATACCCCGGAGGTGCACCAATTAATTTCGAGATTGAGTGCCTTTCCATATATTCGGACATATCAAAACGAACAAGCTCAATTGATAATGCTTGAGCTAACTGCCTGGCAAGTTCTGTTTTTCCAACGCCTGTTGGACCTGAGAAAAGATAAGAACCAATTGGTTTCTCGACATCTCTCAAGCCGGCGCGGGATGATTTTATAGATGATGACAGTAATTCAATTGCATGATTTTGGCCAAAAACTTGATTTTTCAGACTTTTTTCTAATTTTCTTAGTATCGAGTTATCTGACTTTGTAACCGTTTTCTCTGGTATTCTGGCGATGACCGATAGTGTTTTTTCAATATCTTTTGAGGTTATCTTCTTCTTTCGCTTTTCTGATGGCAATATTGCCTGAGCAGCGCCAGTTTCATCGATTAAATCAATGGCCTTATCTGGCAGTTTCCTATCCTGCATGTATCGTGCGGATAATTCTACGGCTGCCACAAGACTCTGATCATCAAACTTTATTTGATAAAAATCTTCAAAATAAGATCTTAACCCTCTAATTATATTAATAGAATCTTCAATGCTTGGCTCACCTATATCTAATTTTTGAAACCTTCGAACTAGCGCTCTATCTTTTTCAAAATACCTTGTGAACTCACGATAGGTAGTAGAACCGATACATTTTATTTGGCCAGACTGAAGAGCGGGCTTCAATAAGTTTGCTGCATCCATTGCTCCGCCAGAGGTTGCCCCGGAACCTATAATTGTATGTATCTCATCAATAAATAAAATCGCGTAAGGAATCTTTTCAATTTCATTTAGAACATCTTTTAGCCTCTCTTCAAAATCTCCTCGATACCTTGTTCCTGCAATCAGAGCACCCATATCTAACTGGATAATCTGTGTTTCTCTGAGGAAATCCGGGACCTTTCCGTTAACAATGTTTAAAGCAACACCTTCAACAATTGCTGTTTTACCGACACCTGGATCGCCAACTAACAAAGGATTATTCTTTCTCCTTCTGCAAAGAGTTTGACAAATCCGTAATATTTCAGTTTCTCGAGCAATAACGGGGTCAATTTTACCTTTTTTAGCCTTATCGTTTAAGTTGATGCAGTATCTATCAATTGTTGGTGTCGTGCTTTCCCTCTTCTCATCATATGTATCTTGTGTCTCAAGATCATCTAAATCAGAGGACTCACTTGGCTTTCCATGACTCAGATAATTTACGACATCATACCTGCTTAGGTTTACTTTATTTAGAAAGTACACTGCGTGACTTTCTCTTTCTGAGAAAATCGCGACAAGGATGTTTGCGCTCGTAACTTCTTCTTTTCCAGATGTTTGAACATGTATCACAGCTCTTTGCACGACTCTTTGGAAGCTAGTTGTAGGCTTTACATCATCTGTGTCTTTTAAAACAATATGTTTCAATTCACTGTCAATGTAGTTCTCCAGCTCGTGTTTTAGTGTTTCAACATCTACAGAGCAATGCCTAAATACAAGAGAGGCATCATCGTCATCGATAATGGCCATTAATAAATGTTCTAGTGTAGAGAATTCGTGCTTCTTAGACCTTGCGATTGAAAGTGCTTTATGTAATGAGGTTTCTAAACCTTTTGAAAAAGTTGGCATTATTTATTTTTCTCCATTTTACATTGCAAGGGGTGACCATTTTTAATTGAGTAATTCATCACTTGCATTACTTTGGTTTCAGCAATATCAAAAGGGTAAATTCCACAGAGTCCTGCCCCGTTTCTGTGCACATGCATCATAACTTCATTTGCTTGGTTTATGTCTTTACCAAAATATTTCATAAGAACATCAACAACAAACTCCATCGGTGTGTAATCATCATTTAAAAGTATCACCTCGTACATACTTGGACGTTTGACTTTATCTTTTGTAAGGGTTTGACTTTTATTCGAAGCGTCGTTATTACTCATCAAAATTATATCCCATTTTTAAAATCATATGTATTATAATATTTGGGGAAAAAAAAATAAAAATCAATTTTAAAAATCACTTTTTTTTGAAAATTATATATTTTGATTAAGTAAAACATAAGAATTTTAGGGTATTTTTTTATTATGTATGTGTCCAACAAAAATTTTTTGTCTATTTTTGTTTTTTTAATAGTTTTTTTCTTTTCAATAGAATTATTTGCCGCTCCAAAGTACGCATCATTTAGCTTGGACGCATCATCTGGTGAAATATTACATAATAATAAAGGTTTTCAGACAAGATATCCTGCATCTTTAACAAAAGTCATGACGCTTTATTTGGTCTTTGAGGATCTGAAAAATGGTAAAATCCAACAGTCAGATCTGGTGGTATTTAGCCGCAACGCTTCAAATATGCCCGCATCAAAATTAGGATTATTACCAGGTGAGCAGATTACTGTTAGTAATGCCATCAGGGCCTTGGCAATTAAATCTGCAAACGACGTTGCAACAGCAATAGCAGAGCATATTTCAGGTTCAGAAGAGAGGTTTGCGGAGCGCATGACAAAGAAAGCAAGAGAACTGGGTATGTACCAAACGAGTTTTAAGAATGCATCAGGGCTGCATAATAATTATCAAAAGACAACAGCTTTTGATATGGCTATACTTGGATTAAGAATACTGAAGGACTTTCCAGTTAACTCAAAGATATTTTCACAAAAAGAATTTATCTACAATGGCAAAACATATCGTAGTCATAATAAACTATTATTTTCATATCAGGGGACAAAAGGAATGAAAACGGGTTTCACTAATATGTCTGGTTTCAATTTAATATCATACGTGAAGCGAGAAAATAAAAAGATTATCTCAGTCGTAATGGGTGGAAGTTCTTCAAATTCAAGAAATATGAACATGGTCAAAGTATTAAATAAATCCATCAAGCTTGCAAAACAAGAAATCCCATACCCAAGGCTAAATCCTTTCCATGACGAAAGAGCGGTGTATATCAAACATAGTTTAAAAACGAACGCAAGTCAGCAATCGAGGTTTGAGATACTAAGCGATAGGGTTGATAAATTATTAGCTATCTTCCCTTAGATTTTCGATCATTGATTATATATTCCCTTGCTGTATTAATTTTCTTAGCAAGATATTCACTTCCACCCAAATCTGGATGATTTTTACGGATTAACTCTTTATAAGCTTGGTCGACTTCATTCTCAGTCGCATCGATGGGAAGGCCGAGTATATCATAGGCTTCTCTAATATCGGATATATCAATATTTTTGCCTCGATAATTTTCACCTGTTGGTCTTACTCTCGATAGGGATCGCAGCAAATATGGTAATAGATAAAAAAAATAACCTAGTATCTTGAATTTTATCAAAAATGCCAATATTAATGGTAAAGCTATCAGAAGTAAAAATGTCATAAAGGAGTCTTTGGTTCACTTTCAAATTGGTAGTCAAAAGTCCAGAATTGGTGCGATCGAGAAGATTCGAACTTCCACAGAGTTTCCTCTACAGCGACCTCAACGCTGCGCGTCTACCAATTCCGCCACGATCGCACAATATTTTTAATTTTTATACAACTTAATATATTTGAATGTTATTATTTATCAATTAGATTAATAAGAAATATTATCAGATGCAAAAAAAATAGAATATATGATCAGCAAATCATACATTAAATATGAAGTTGCAATGAATTTTATGGAGAGAAGAGCTGATCTTATCTATGCAGGTAGAGCGTCTGAGCTGATTTGGTTTTTAGAGCATCCCCATGTTTATACTGCTGGCTCTAGTGCAACAGATGCTGAATTATTGAGAAGTGGCGATGTACCAGTCTTTAAAACACCAAGAGGTGGCCGTTATACATACCATGGTCCGGGTCAAAGAGTAATTTACGTAATGCTAGATTTGAATAGATTTAATAAAGATATAAGGTATTTCATAAAGAAGCTTGAAGAAATTCTAATCCATACCTTTAATCACTTCCAATTGAATGTCTACGCACATAGGGAACGCATCGGATTGTGGATCGATACTGATGGACGAGAGGAAAAGATTGGCGCGATTGGATTAAAAGTGAAAAAGTGGATATCACTTCATGGGGTTGCAATTAATATAGATACAGATCTCAGCTATTTTAATGGTATAATACCTTGTGGACTAGCAAACTACAATGTCACAAGTATTAGAAAAATTAGAGAGACGGTCACACTGGAGGAATTTGATAAAGAGTTCTTAAAAAACTTTCAATCAAAAATTTGCGATTTAAAAAAAATTAGTTATTTAGATCTAAATGCAGCTGAGTAGATTAAAGTATAAATCTATTTCTGACATTTTGCTGTTTAGCTCTTTATCTTTTTCGGGATCATTATAAATATTATTATACCATATCTCTTCAACATAAACAGCTTCCCAAGCCTCCATTGCATCTATTTTTTTCAGATTACATAAAACTGTAACGATGCATGAGCCAGTTGCCTTCAATATATATGACATAACGTGTAGTTTGAACTTATCCAAACCTATGAGATACCCCTTTATTTCCTGAACGCTTTTATGTTCTTGTTCGAGGGGCATAACACACGTTGATATATTCCATGATGTCTTGAAAGTGGAATCAATAAGATTTATCAAATGATTCCATTTAACACTTTGTGATTTGGCTAAATTATTTGGACTAATTACTCTATAAAATAGCAGATCGGTCTCCAAATACTTAATGAATTCGTCAACATAAATACCCTTCCCTTCGTATGATTTATCTGCAAACTTCATCAAGATTTCAATAAGTTTACTGCTTATTTCTATTGCTATTTTATGATCTCTAAATTGTAATCTTGCAAAATTTATAATATTCTTATTTGGTATGAAGACCTTATTACCATTTGGGGTTAAAAATATTTTGTCTTTAAATGTTAGGAACCAATCAGACCCATCTTGGATGAAATCAAATTTGTCCACTGCATTGATTTTATTAAATGATAATTTATTCATCAAATATTACCCCAAGGGTATTAAGTGCATTTTCAAAATATCTTGGTAAACTTGCTTTTACTGTAATATCCCCCTCTCCAGTATAGGATGGAAAATTTATTATATATGAATGCAAATAAAATCTCTTTTCAACCTTCTCTGGAACATTATGAGTGCTATATTTAGTATCTCCGATTATTGGAGTATTCAACATACTAAGATGTTTACGTATCTGATGCTTTCTTCCAGTAACCGGCTCTAATTTCAGCAGGGATATTTTATCCTTTGTCGAGGCGATGACTTCATATCTAGTAATTGCCTCCTGAAGTATGGACTGCTTTAGTATTTCTGTCTTTGCTTGTGGTTTTCTCAATGGAAGTTCAATCACACCTTTCTCTTTGTCAAATTCACCATTCGTTAATGCGAGATAACATTTCTTAATCTGCTTATTAAGAAATGCTCTTGTATAGTAAGATGCCACATCTCTTTTTTTAGCTATGATCATTGCTCCACTCGTATATTTATCCAACCTGTGAACTAATCTATATTTATTTTCACTATGTTCATTCTCTTCAGCGAGTAGGCGGTCAAGGTGATGCCTAACATTGGTACCGCCTTGGGTTGACAGACCGTATGGTTTATCAATTATGAGAAGACTATCGTCTTCATAAATAGTGATTTTATCTAAACTTATAACGCTTTGGGGTTGTATCTTCTTATTAATCATGTTTGATATTGCATATCCTGGCGGGAACCATATTTTTTCGCCAGCATTGACCCTATAGTTTGATTTTTTTCTACCACCTTGAACTCTAATTTGACCTTTTCGAATCAATTTTTGTATTTCGGGATATGATATATCTTCAAGATTTTCTTTTAGCCACCTATCTAACCTGACTCCATTATCATCATTTTTCACAATTTGATGCATCTTAACGTCTACACTACTTATGATTTGATTAACCAGACTCCAGAGAGCATTGCTAACATTGATAATACGACAGATAGAATCACGTATAAGACAGCCATGAGTTTGCCATTATTTTGATATAGTAGCAGCGCATCAATGGAAAATGCAGAAAATGTAGTAAAGCCTCCAAGCAAGCCAATTGTAATTAATAGTCGCATGTTATCCGAAATGATAAGGTCAGCATTGATAGACTGATAAACGACACCCAATAGAAAACAGCCAATAACATTAACGAGTAATGTTGCGATAGGATAAGCTTGTCCAAATATATTATTTGTAATTACATATATTGAATATCTCAATATTGAACCAATAAAACCCCCAAAGCCAACATATATGACTTTTAACATAATTTATGCTATTGCGTTTGTGTTTTCGGTTTCTTCTTCAATATCCTGAATTTGAACTGGTCCAGAGTCTTGACCCTTAGCGTCTTTATCCCTGTCGACGAATTCTATTACTGCCATCGGAGCAGAGTCACCATATCTGAACCCCGCTTTTATAATACGTGTGTAGCCACCACTTCTTTCAGAATACCTTGGACCAAGGACATCGAATAGTTTTGATACCATTGATTGGTCCTGAAGTTTTGAAATTGCCTGCCTCCTTGCGTGAAGACTTTTTTTTCTTGATAAAGTCACTAATTTTTCAACAATTGGCCTCAACTCTTTTGCCTTTGGCAAAGTTGTGATTATCTGCTCATGCTTTATTAAGGCATTTGCCATATTTGAAAACATGGCTTTTCTATGACTCGCTGTCCTGTTTAGCTTCCTGTGTGAATTATTGTGGCGCATTTATCTATCCTTATACCTTCAGCTTAATAGCTTTCTTCATATCTTTTTGCGAGATCATCTATGTTCTCGGGCGGCCAATTCGGTATATTCATTCCGAGATGCAGACCCATCTGAGCTAGTACCTCTTTTATTTCATTAAGTGACTTTCTACCAAAGTTTGGCGTTCTTAACATCTCTGACTCGGATTTTAAGATTAAGTCTCCAATGTAAACTATATTATCGTTCTTTAAGCAGTTTGCTGACCTTACTGATAATTCCAATTCATCAACTTTCTTTAGAAGCGCGGGGTTAAACGTTAACTCTGGAGCTTTATCTTCTACTACCGGTGCAACAGGTTCCTCAAAATTCACAAAAACGTCTAATTGATCCTGCATAATTCTTGCGGCAAATGCAACAGCGTCCTCAGGCCTTACCGAACCATCAGTTTCAATCGTCATATTCAATTTATCATAGTCAAGAATCTGCCCTTCTCTTGTGTTTTCAATTTCATAAGAAACGCGCTTAACAGGCGAAAACAGGCTATCGATTGGTATCAAGCCAACAGGCTCATCCTCAGATCTATTCTTTTCGGCTGGAACGTATCCCCTACCAGTTCTTGCTGCGAATTCCATGCGTATATTTACCTTATCATCAAGAGTGCATATCACTGTCTCCGGATTAAGTATTTCAACATCTGTTGATGACTCGATGTCTCCAGCAACAACAGTACAAGGACCAGTTTTGTTTAAGATCATCTTGACTTCGGTATCAGTATGCATTTTTAGCGCTACATCTTTGATATTGAGTATGATGTCTGTGACGTCTTCCCTAACTCCAGAGATGGCAGAAAATTCGTGTAAAACACCATCAATTTTTACTGAGGTAATAGCACCACCTTGCAAAGAAGATAGCAATATCCTTCTTAATGAATTACCAATTGTTAAGCCAAAGCCTTTTTCAAGCGGTTCAACAGTCAGTATTGAAACGTTTTTACCTGAGTTGTCTTCTTTTATCTCTATTTTATTCGGCTTGATAAGCTCCTGCCAGTTTTTTTCAATCACAACTTTACCTCTTTAACCTTTTTATTTTCAAATTAATTTAGAAACCGTACTTGAACGTCTATACTTGTCGTCTTTTTGGTGGCCTACAGCCATTATGTGGAATTGGTGTTACATCTTTAATGGATGTTATTGTAAAACCGGTTGATTGTAGCGCCCTCAATGCCGACTCCCTTCCGGTTCCAGGTCCCTTAACCATTACCTCAATCGTCCTCATTCCGTGCTCCATCGCTTTCTTAGCAGCGTCTTCAGCCGCAACTTGTGCTGCATATGGAGTTGACTTCCGTGATCCTTTAAATCCCATCCCACCAGCAGATGACCATGATATTGCATTGCCTTGCGCATCTGTAATGGTTATCATTGTGTTATTGTAAGTGGCATTGACATATGCAATTCCAGAAGTAATATTCTTCTTTTCTTTTCTCTTCACCTTTGTTTTGTCTTTGACCATTAAGTCCTCACTATTTCTTCTTGCCAGCAATAGGTTTAGCTGGGCCTTTTCTTGTTCTTGCATTTGTATGAGTTCGCTGGCCTCGCACCGGCAAGCCCCTCCTGTGTCGTAACCCTCGATAGCATCCAAGGTCCATCATACCCTTTATGTTCATGGCAACTTCACGCCTTAAATCGCCTTCAACAAGATAATCGCTGTCGATTGCTTCTCGAATAGCAATAACCTCTGAATCTGATAATTGGTTAACTCTTTTAGTATTATCTATGTTAACTTTTGTGCATATCTCTCGTGCTTTAACCGGTCCAATACCATGGATTGAACGTAGAGCAATTTCGACTCTCTTGTTGGTTGGAATATTTACTCCCGCAATCCTCGCCAATTTTCTTCTCCTTATTTCAATTTATTGGATAAAAACCTACCTAAATATAAATGTTTTATACCAACAATTATTATCTTTATCAAATATAATCGTTTGATTGTATCTAGTCACTTATTGTTTATTTTCAATCATCTCTTCAATTATGTTACTCACCTCTTGAATGCTCTTCATACCATCAACTTTATTCACCGTATATCTCGAGCTATAAAAATCAACTATGGGCCTGGTTTCTTTGTTGTATACCTCTAGTCTTCTTTTTACAATATCTGAATTGTCATCCTCTCTTTTCTCTCTGCTCTCTTCTGCTCTTTTAATTATTCTTTCTAAAAGAGCTCCCTCATCGACTTCCAATTCGATTATCAAATCAAGGCTCATTTGATTGCGTTCTAGTAACCTCTCAAGTTCGTTTGCCTGGATCAATGTTCTTGGAAACCCATCAAATATTAATCCGGGCCCACTCTTTTTTTTAATTATTTTTTCTTCCATAATCTTTATAATTAGCTCGTCTTCTACAAGCCGCCCGCTAGCCAATACATCTTTTACAATTTTCCCCGTTGCAGTTTCGTTTGCAACAGCTTCCCTAAGAATATCTCCTGTGGATAGCTGGCAATAGTTAAATTTATCAACCAAGTTTGCGGCTTGCGTACCTTTACCACAACCTGGAGGCCCCAATAAGATGAGGTTCATCGCTTTCTTCCTCTCAGGTTTGATTTTTTTATTAGCCCTTCATACTGATGTGCAAGCAGATGACTCTGAACTTGTGAGACGGTATCCATGGTTACGTTCACAACTATAAGTAACGATGTTCCACCAAAATAAAATGGTATTGCTGCGTAAGATATCAATATCTCAGGTAATATACATATTGCAGCTAAGTATGCTGCACCAAAACAAGTGATTCTTGTCAGCACATAATCAATATATTCTGCTGTTTTTTCACCAGGCCTTATCCCAGGTATAAATCCACCCTGCCTTTTCAAGTTATCTGCTGTATCCGCAGGATTGAAAACAATTGCAGTATAGAAAAAAGCAAAAAAGACAATCAAAGAAATATAAAATAATAAATATAAAGGCTGCCCCCTACCCAAAAATGAACTCAAAAAATTAATCCAGTCAGGCCCTTGCCCAGTAGAAAAATTTGCTACGGTCATCGGAAGCAGTAGTAATGAAGATGCAAAAATGGGTGGAATAACACCAGCTGTATTAACTTTAAGGGGTAAATGGGAGCTATCCCCTTCAAAAACTCTATTACCTTGTTGTCTCCTTGGATATTGGACTACAAGCTTTCTTTGGGCTCTTTCAACATACACAATTGTTACAATGACTATAACTGCCAGAACCAATACACCCAAGATTAACCATGTGGATAGGGCCCCTTGGCGACCTAATTCAAGCGTATTTACCAGTGCTGAAGGTAATTCGGCTACAATTCCTGCAAAAATTATTAAGGATATACCGTTCCCAATCCCACGAGCAGTAACCTGTTCACCAATCCACATCAAAAATATTACGCCACCAACAAGCGTAATCACAGCTGAGACCCTGAAATATAAACCTGGATCAATAACAATGTTACCTGCTCCCTCAAGGCCGATAGAGATCCCCCACGCTTGTAGCGCCGCTAGGAATACTGTTCCATATCTTGTGTATTGATTAATTTGCTTCCGACCGCGTTCACCCTCTTTTTTCAGCTGCCCCAGAACCGGTGAAACTGCCACTAATAACTGCATAATAATTGCAGCAGATATATACGGCATGATGTTTAAGGCGAAGATTGCCATCCTGCCAACAGCACCTCCTGCAAACATATCAAACATTCCAAGAATACCGCTTTGATTCTGCTGGAATAGTTCGTTTAGAGCGGATTTATTTATGCCTGGTAATGGAATGAAGGTTCCAAGTCTATAAATTAAGAGCGCTCCGAGCGTGAACAATATTCTACCTTGCAAATCTTTCGCTTTACCGAAAGTTGAAAAATTTATATTTGATGCAAGTTGTTCAGCTGCAGATGCCATGAATACCCATTTTAATAAATTTTAAAAAACCCTAGCTTTTTCTGGTTCCGAGAATAGTTACATTACCACCAGCTTTCTCTACCAACTTCACAGCCTTCTCGGAAGCACCGGATACCTCAATCTCAATCTTTGAGGTTAGATTACCTCTTGCAAGTATTTTTAGTCCATCGCGCTCGGACTTTATGAGTTTCGCCTCCAATAACGTCTCAATATTTATTGTTTTCTTATCGTCTATCCTCCCATTGTCGATAAAATATTGGATTCGATCAAGATTTAATACATTATAATTCTTAGAGAATAGATTATTAAAACCACGTTTTGGTAATCGTCTGTGAAGTGGCATCTGGCCGCCTTCAAATCCTTTTATTGCAACACCTGAACGTGATTTTTGCCCTTTTACACCTCGTCCTGCGGTCTTACCAGTACCAGACCCGATACCACGACCTACTCGCTTCCTTGCTTTCCTTGCGCCAGCCGAATCTGATAATTCATTTAATTTCATAGCAATGTTCCTATTCTATTATTTTTATTAGATGACTGACCTTACGAACCATGCCCCTGATGGAAGGCGTATCCTCTAACACTTTGACTTTTCCAATTTTATTTAAACCAAGACCAATAAGTGTTTGTTTTTGATCAAACTTTCTACCAATTGAGCTTCCAATCTGTTTAATTTTTATTGTTTTTTTCGTTGCTGACATATATTACCTATCATCTGATTCTGTTGCTAGATCTTTCCTTCTAGATACTAAATTACTGACCTTAATCCCACGTCGTGCTGCTACCATACGAGGACTTTGCTCGCTCTTTAGGGCATCGAATGTTGCACGCACCATGTTATAAGGATTTGCAGTTCCTTGGGATTTTGCTACTACATCTTGAACACCAACAGCTTCGAAGATAGCCCTCATTGGACCACCAGCGATTATACCAGTACCTGATGGTGCAGATCTAAGCAATACTTTACCAGCACCATGATGGCCATAAACATCATGATGCAATGTTCTTCCATCTCTTAATGGAACTCTAATCATATCCCTTTTCGCGTCATCTGTTGCTTTTTTAATTGCCTCGGGAACCTCTTTTGCCTTACCGTGGCCGAAGCCAACTTTTCCTTTTTGATCTCCGACTACAACAAGAGCGGCAAATCCAAAACGACGACCACCCTTGACAACTTTCGCTACTCTGTTGATATGAACTAGACGGTCAATAAAATCGTTATTATCTTCTTTTGCTTTAACTGGAGTTCTTGCCATTGTCTATTTCCTTAAAATTGTAATCCATTTTCCCTTGCTTTATCAGCAAGTGCTTTTACTCTGCCATGATATAAATAGCCGCTTCTATCAAAAATAACTTTATCAATACCTGCTTCTTTAGCTCTGTCTGCAATAAGCTTTCCTATTTCTTCAGCAGCCTTGATATCAGCCCCGCTAGACTTTTTTTGCCCCTTTTCGAGGGTTGAGGCGGACGCTACTGTTTTGCCTTCAATATCATTAATTATTTGTGCATATATATTCTTAGAAGACCTAAAAACACTTAATCTTGGTCTCTGATCTTTATTCTTCTTCAAAGACCTCCGCACTCTTAATTTTCTTTTTAATTTACTATTTAGATTAACCATATCACACTCTATTTTTTCTTACCTTCTTTTCTGAATACGTACTCATCCTTGTACCTTATGCCTTTGCCTTTGTATGGCTCTGGAGGCCTGAATCTTCTGATTTCTGCTGCAGCCTGTCCAACTTTCTGCTTGTCTATCCCTTCAATCTGGATCTCTGTTGGCTTGGTACACTTTATATCTATCCCATCAGGGACGTCATACTTAACTTCATGGCTGAAACCGAGTGCAAGCTGGAGTATATTTCCTTGCATCTGCGCTCTATAGCCAACACCTTGAATTTCTAATGTTTTCGTGAATCCATCAGATACACCTGCAACTAAATTACTTATAATTGTTCTTGTCAGGCCCCAAAATGATCTTGCCTTCTTTTCAAGATTTTTGGGCGTGATATATATCTCAGTATCACTTATTTCCACAGTGATATCTTCAGATAACACAGCTGATAATTCACCCTTAGGCCCCGTAACTGTTATTGTTCTTTCAACAATGCTAGCTTTGACATTATCGGGTATAATTATTGATTTTTTTCCAATCCTTGACATATTAAACCTAACTAAAATACTTTACAGAGTATTTCTCCCCCAACATTAGCCTCGCGGGCATTAACATCAGACATCACACCTTTAGATGTCGATAAGATTGAGACACCCAGCCCATTAAAAACCCTTGGTAACTCTGTAACGGAAGAGTAGACCCTTCTACCCGGTTTGGACACTCTTTCAAGTTTCTTGATTACTGGATCACCCTCATGATACTTCAATTCAATTTCAAACATTGGGAATTCACCCTCGATTTCTAATTTCATAAAACCACGAATGTATCCTTCATCTTGCAAAACTGACAAGACGTTCTCCCTTAACTTTGAAGCAGGGGTAACAACTGTAGGCTTTCCCCTAAGAAGAGCATTCCTTATTCTTGTTAGCATATCTGCTAGTGGATCTGTCATCATATTAACACCTCACCAACTTGACTTAATCATACCTGGTATTTGACTTTCTGCAGTCAAATCTCTTACAGCTATTCTTGATACACCGAGCTTTCGATAATATCCTCTCGGTCTACCAGTTATTGCGCATCTATTTCTATACCTTATTGAAGCTGAATTCCTTGGTAGCTTTGCTAATTTGACTGCCGCCTGGAACCTTTCCTCCATAGTCAAAGACTTATCCTTTGTGATATCTTTTAATCTATTTCTTTTGGATGAGAACTTCTTATTTAGTTTCCATCTTTTGTTATTTCTCTCTGTTATACTTACTTTTGACATATAAACTCCTGTTATTTAATTCCTAAAGGGAAAATTAAACCCTTCAAGTAGAACTTTAGCCTCTTCGTCTGTATTTGCGGTAGTACAAATAATAATATCCATTCCTCTTATGACATCAACTTTGTCATAATTAATTTCGGGAAATACAATGTGCTCTTTTATGCCCATGGCATAGTTCCCATTCCCATCAAAACTTTTTGAGCTTATGCCCCTAAAGTCTCTTACACGTGGTAATGCAATGGTAATTAGCCGATCAACGAACTCATACATTCTTGATTTTCGTAGAGTTACTTTTGATCCAATGATCATGCCTTCACGAAGTTTGAAATTAGCAATAGATTTTTTTGCTTTTGTGAAGACTGGTTTTTGCCCTGCTATCAAACCTAATGCCTCTATGGCAATATCTGCCTTCTTTGTATCAGAAACAGCGTCACCAAGACCCATATTTATAACGATTTTGTCGAGTTTTGGAATCTGCATAGCATTTGTGTACTTAAATTGTTCATTTAAATTCTTGACTACCACATCCTTATAGTGTGTTTTCATTCGAGGGATATAACTATTTGTCATCGATTACCTCACTGTTACTCTTGTAAAACCTTACCTTCTGGCCATCTTTCAAAAACTTAAATCCAATTTTTGATTTTTTAGATTCATTCGGCTCAAAGATGGCAACATTCGAAGTATGAATTTTACCTTCTTTTTCGATTATTCCAGCCTGCTGTGTTTGAGTTTGCTTTTGATGTTTTTTCTTAACACTCACACCTTGTACTATAAGCTTATTTTCAGTCGGAAAGACGGATAAAACAGTTCCGGTTTTACCCTTATCTTTTCCAGTTAACACGATAACACTATCACCTTTCCTTATCTTTGCTGCCATTTACAATACCTCCGGTGCTAATGAAATTATTTTCATGTGATTCTTTGCTCTTAGCTCACGAGTGATTGGCCCAAATATTCTAGTTCCAATTGGCTCACCCTGATTATTTATCAAGACTGCTGCATTGCCGTCAAATCTTATTGCGGTCCCATCATTTCTGAGTATCCCCTTAGCAGTTCTTACAATAACTGCCTTTAAAACATCACCCTTTTTAACCCTACCGCGCGGTATAGCCTCTTTAACAGTGACCACTATTGTGTCTCCTATATGTGCTGTCTTTCTCTTTGAGCCTCCAAGTACTTTAATACACTGCACCCTCTTTGCACCTGAGTTATCGGCCACACTTAGATTTGATTGCATTTGTATCATCGGTATTTATTCCTTGTGATTACTGTATAACTATCCATTTTTTTAATTTTGAATATGGCTTGGATTCCTGAATTCTGACCTCATCGCCAATATTGTGTTTATTTAGCTCGTCATGAGCATGGTATTTTTTTGATCTTCTTACTGTTTTCTTTAATAGCGGATCAATAAAACGACGTTCCACACGCACAACAATAGTTTTATCTTGGCTATTACTTTCCACAACACCTGAGAGTATTCTCTTTGGCATTATTCTTTCTCCTGTATTTTATTTTTTTCATTTTGTATTGTTTTTAGTTTTGCAATAGTCCTTCTAACTTCCCTCACTCTTGCAGTGTTATCAAGCTGCCCACTAGACCTTTGAAAGCGAAGGTTGAGTTGTTCTCTTTTGTGTTTAGTAAGTTCGTCACTAATTTGATCTACTGTTAATTCCCTAATTTCAATTGCTTTCATTTTTATATTCCTAATTCATATCCCCAAGTCTGGTAACAAACTTACATTTAACGGGTAACTTAGCTGCAGCAAGGGAAAGCGCTTCCTTTGCTACCTCGATTGGCACGCCATCAATTTCAAACATCATCCTACCGGGCTTCACTTTTGCTGCCCAAAATTCAACAGAACCCTTTCCCTTACCCATCCTAACTTCCGTAGGTTTTTTTGATACAGGAACATCTGGAAAGATCCTTATCCAAACTCTGCCAGCCCGTTTCATATGTCTAGTCATCGCCCTTCTTGCAGCCTCGATTTGTCTTGCAGTAACTCTAGAAGGCTCCAATGATTTTAGGCCATATGAACCAAAATTGAGTACAAAACCCCCTTTTGCATTTCCGCTAATCCTGCCTTTATGCATTTTCCTGAATTTAGTTTTTTTCGGCTGTAACATTCTTATTATCCTTTATTCCGGTCTCTGGGTCCTTGATTGATCCTGAGATCCAGTTATACTTTTTTCTTGAGCCATTGGATCATGCTCAAGTATCTCACCTTTAAAGATCCAGACCTTTATACCGATGGCGCCATAAGTTGTTTGAGCAGTGGCAACACCATAATCAACATTTGCCCTAAGAGTATGTAGAGGGACGCGCCCTTCTCTATACCATTCAGTTCGTGCTATTTCAGCCCCCCCAAGCCTTCCACCGCAATTTATTCTTATCCCACCAGCTCCCATTCGTAGAGCGGTTTGAACAGCCCTTTTCATCGCCCTTCTGAATGCGACACGTCTCTCGAGCTGTTGTGCAATAGACTCCGCCACCAGTGTAGCGTCAATTTCTGGTTTCTTGACCTCTAAAATATTTATTGATACATCTGTGTTTGTAATTTTTTGAATTTTAGTTTTGATAAGCTCAATATCTGAACCCTTTTTACCAATAAGTATTCCAGGCCTCGCTGAATATATTGTCACATTGCACTTTTTATGCGGACGTTCAATCACAATTTTTGATATTGCAGCTGTTGACTTCAGACTATTTACTAATTTCCTAATCTTACGGTCCTCCATTAAAAGTCTTGGATACTCATTTTTCTCAGCATACCATCGGGAGTCCCAAGTTCTGTTTATCCCAAGTCTTAATGCTACCGGTGAAACTTTTTGTCCCATTACTCGCTATCCTCGTTTTCTAACTGTTTTACTACAATTGTTATTTGGCTAAAAGGCTTTTTAATTCTACCAACTCTGCCTCTCGCTCTTGCTTTCCATCTCTTTAGTACAAGATTTTTTCCTACAAAGGCCTCATTTACATATAATTCATCTATATCAAGGTTATGATTATTTTCTGCATTGGCAACTGCTGATTTTAGCGTTTTTAGCACATCCTGAGCAATTCTCTTTCTCGAAAATTGAAGGTCATTCATTGCTTTTTCAACTTTCTTACCCCTAATCATTGTGGCTACCAGATTTAGTTTTTGCATACTAATCTTTAGATTTTTAGTTGTAGCCAATGCCATACTATCTTGTAACTTTACCATAACTATTTTCTCTTTGCTTTCTTATCGGCTAGGTGCCCGTAGTATGTCCTTGTTGGAGAAAACTCACCAAATTTACGTCCGACCATTTCCTCTGTTACAAGCACTGGTATGTGCTTTTGTCCATTGTGAACTCCAAATGTAAGTCCGACAAATTGTGGCAAGATAGTGGACCTTCTTGACCAGATCTTGATCACATCATTTCTTCCTGATGCTCTCGCTGTTTCTGCTTTCTTTAGCAAATACCCATCAACGAAGGGTCCTTTCCATACTGAACGTGCCATCTATTAATTACCTTTTCTTTTTCAGATGCCTGCTTCTGAGAATCAGTCTATCTGTTGTCTTATTTGTTCTTGTTTTTTTACCCTTCGTCGGCTTACCCCATGGTGTTACAGGATGTCTACCACCAGATGTTTTCCCTTCACCACCTCCATGAGGATGATCTATCGGGTTCATTGCAACACCTCTTACAGATGGTCGTTTACCGAGCCAACGCGATCTTCCAGCCTTTGCTAGTTTTATATTTTTGTTATCCGAATTTGAAACAGCGCCAATCGTAGCCATGCATTCTGAACGTGTCATACGCTGCTCACCAGAATTTAATCTTAGTATTGAGTAAGCTTGGTCTCTCCCAACTAACTGCACATATGTCCCAGCTGATCGAGCAATTTGACCTCCCTTTCCAGGTTTAAGTTCAACATTATGTATGATTGTTCCTACAGGGATATTCGCAAGCGGTAATGCATTTCCAGGTTTAATATCGGCATTAGCACTTGAAATTACCGTGTCTCCAACTGCCAGTCTCTGAGGTGCAAGGATATATGATTTTTTGCCATCTTCATATAACAACAAAGCAATGAATGCAGATCTGTTTGGATCATATTCAATTCTTTCTACCTTAGCGGATACTTCTATATGATTTCTTTTAAAATCAATAACTCTGTATAATCGTTTGTGGCCGCCCCCACGCCTTCGCGCGGTAACCCTTCCTTTATTATTACGCCCACCTGACTTTGTTAAGCCGATAGTTAGAGTTTTCTCTGGCTTACCAGTCCAAAGGCCATCTCTTGACACTAATACAAGTCCACGTTGTCCCGGTGTATTTGGTTTATATGATTTTAATGCCATAATATGTTACCCATTTAATCCCGTAGTAAAATCAACATTCTGACCGTCTTCTAGAGATACAATCGCTTTTTTTATATCCGATCTCTTCCCTGGTCTACCTCTAAATCTTTTTGCTTTACCTTTACGTATCAACGTGTTGACAGACTTTACTTTTACCTTGAAGAGCGTTTCAATTGCCTCTTTTATTTGAGCTTTTGTTGCTTTCATTGAGACATCAAAAATTACTTGTCCATTCTCAGAGATCAGGGTTGCCTTCTCCGTGATCACCGGATTTCTTATAATATCGTAAATATCTATCTTATTCATTTAATCTGCCCTCAATCTCAACTAAAGCAGCTTTTGTAATGAAAAGCTTGTCCCTTTTAAGCATGTCATATACGTTCAATCCTTGAACAGGAAGTATGTCGATGTTGGGTATGTTCATAGTTGCTAATTCGAAATTTTTATCGAATTCGTTTGCGTCAATGAAAAGGGCAGAATTAACTGCCATTTTCTCTAAATTTTTAATCAAGAGTGATGTCTTTGGTTTGCTAAGCTTAGCTTCGCTTAGAATTACTATATTACCATCTTTGAGCTTAGAAGATAAGGCGTGCTTGAGTGCTAATTTTCTGAATTTTTTCGTTAATTTTATAGAGTGATCTCTTGGATGAGGCCCAAATACACGTCCACCACCTCTAAACTGAGGTACTTTTTTTGATCCGTGCCTTGCACTGCCTGTTCCTTTTTGTTTATACATTTTTTTTGTGGTGGCTGTTATTTCACCTCTATTCTTTACTTTGTGAGTTCCAGAGCGCCTCTTTGCGAGCTGATAAACAACTGTTCTATGGAGGATATCTTTCCTTGGCTCAAGACCAAATATAGAGTCATTTAGATCCGTTGTTCCGGATGATTTTGATGACATATCAATTACATTTATCTTCATTTGCTATCGCCTTCATCGTCATTTTTTACGTTCTGCTGGTCATCGTCTTTCGTAACTTCAGTGGCTATAGTGTCTGAACTATCCTGGGATGCTTCATCTGCTAATGAGTCGCTGGTAGCATTATCAACATTATTCTCAGCACTAATTTCTTTTGTCATGATCTCAGCTGCATCGTTTGAAGATGGCTCCTGCTCTGATGTATCCAAATTATCATCTTGTGATTTCTGATCTTGTATCGGTTCAACCTCCGTTATTTCTTTTGGCGTTTCTTCTTCAATTTGAGAGTTAGGATCAATGAAGCTGCCAGGAATTGGTAACTCGTACCCTGATTTGATCTTAATCGCATCACATATTGTCACCCACCCACCCTTATGTCCAGGTACGGCACCATGTATGAAAATAAGACCTCGTTCATTATCGACCGAATGTATTGATAAATTTTGTATAGTTACTTTAGCGGCACCCATGTGCCCAGCCATTTTTTTTCCTTTAAAAACTTTACCTGGATCTTGGCATTGACCTGTTGAACCGTGACTTCGATGACTTATTGAAACTCCGTGAGAGGCTCTTAAACCCGCAAAATTATGTCTTTTCATAGCACCAGCAAAACCCTTACCGATACTTGTTCCTGTAATATCAACTTTCTGCCCAGGGACAAAATGATCGGGTTTCATCTGGAGTCCTATTTGAATAAATTTATCGTCATCAACTCTGAACTCGACTAGCTTTGATTTTGGCTCTACTTTATTTTTGGCAAAATGCCCTCTCATTGGTTTTGTAATATTTTTGATCTTTGGTAAGCCAGCACCAAGTTGGATAGCGGAATAACCATCATTTTCAATTGTTTTGTGAGATATGACTTGACAACCAGCCAGAGAGAGAACTGTCACAGGTATGTGTTGGCCTTTTTCAGTAAAGACCCTCATCATTCCAACTTTTTCTGCAATTAAACCCACTCTCATAATTTTTTACCTATAGTTTAATTTCAACATCCACACCTGCGGAAAGATCGAGCTTCATCAAAGCGTCGACAGTTTGAGGTGTTGGGTCTACAATATCAAGCAATCTTTTGTATGTCCGAATTTCGAATTGCTCACGACTTTTTTTATCTATGTGTGGTCCACGCAAGACTGTATATTTCTCAATACGACGCGGAAGTGGAATGGGACCACGCACGTTAGCACCAGTTCTTTTAGCGGTATTAACGATTTCAGTTGTTGATGTATCAAGCAGACGATGATCGTATGCCTTCAATCTTATCCTGATATTTTGTCCTTGCATTATCTACCTTTTCTTTCCTATGCGTACTTCGCAATAACTTGATCTGATACAGCTTGGGGGACTTGCTCATAATGATCAAATTGCATTGTGAATTGCGCGCGACCCTGACTCATTGATCTTAAATGACTTACATATCCAAACATGTTCGCTAGCGGTACTTTTGATTTTATGACTGTTGCGTTTGACCTTGACTCGGTGCCAGCTATTTGTCCCCGTCGTGAGTTAAGGTCTCCGATAACATCTCCCATATACTCTTCCGGAGTCACAACCTCAACATCCATGATAGGCTCAAGTAATTTAGGAGCAGCAGACTGCGCTGCCTCACGAAATGCAGCTCTGCCAGCAATCTCAAACGCCATAACCGATGAGTCAACGTCATGAAATGCGCCGTCATGGAGCACAACGTTTATATCAAGTAATGGGAAACCGGCTAATACGCCATTGTCTAAAACGGATGCTATCCCTTTTTCAACACCAGGGATATATTCTCTTGGTATTGCCCCACCAACTATTTTGTTCTCAAAAACAAATCCTGTACCCGCTTCACCTGGACTAATTGTCATTTTAACTCTGGCAAATTGCCCAGCACCTCCGGATTGTTTTTTGTGCGTATAATCTACATCAGAGGGCTTTGTTATTGTTTCACGATATGCGACTTGAGGCGCTCCAATATTGGCATCAACCTTGAACTCTCTTTTCATTCGATCTACAAGAATATCAAGATGGAGCTCTCCCATACCTTTTATTATGGTCTGGCCAGATTCTTCATCAGATGAAACTCGGAAAGAAGGATCCTCTTGCGCTAGTCTCGCAAGCGCTGCACCCATTTTTTCCTGATCACCCTTTGTTTTTGGTTCTACAGCTATCTCAATAACAGGCTCAGGGAATTCCATTCTCTCTAGGACAACTGGATGCGTTGGATCGCATAATGTATCTCCTGTAGTTGTAAGTTTTAAACCAGCTAAAGCAACAATATCTCCTGCATATGCTTCCTTGATATCTTCCCTTGAGTTTGAGTGCATAAGAAGCATTCTTCCAACTCTTTCCTTCTTGTCTTTTACAGAATTTAATAGCTGCATCCCGCTTTCGACTTTACCTGAGTATATTCGACAAAATGTTAGCGAGCCAACAAAAGGGTCATTCATAACTTTAAATGCCAGAAGAGATACTTTTTCATTATCTGAGGACTGAACCTGAATCTCTTCCTCAGTCTTAAGGTCGATTCCCTTTATTCTTTCAACGTCCATTGGTGAAGGCAAATAGTCCAGAACGCCATCAAGAAGAGGCTGAACACCCTTATTTTTGAATGCTGATCCACAAAATACAGGATAAAATTCATTATTACATGTACCTTTACGAATAAGAGCTTTTATTGTTGAATTATCAACTTCTTCACCCTCCAGGTATTTCTCCATTGCAGTCTCATCAAGTTCAACCACTGTTTCTATCATTGTTTCACGATATTTTGATGCTTTTTCTTGTAGTTCACTTGGTATATCTTCATAGTTAAATTTTGCACCCAGTGCTTCATCTTCCCAAATAATGGCCTTCATTTCTATCAAGTCGACTACGCCTTTTAAACTTGACTCAGAGCCAATCGGGATTTGTAAAACTAATGGGTTTGCGCCGAGTCTTTCTTTGACCATCTCAACGGATCTGTCAAAGTCTGCGCCAATTTTATCCATCTTATTTACAAAAATCATTCTTGGTACATTGTATTTATTAGCCTGCCTCCAAACTGTTTCGGTTTGGGGCTCCACGCCTGCATTCGCATCTAGCAGAGCAATGGCACCATCGAGAACTCTTAGCGATCTTTCAACTTCAATGGTGAAGTCAACGTGCCCTGGGGTATCAATTATATTTATCCTTTTTCCATTCCAATAAGTTGTAGTAGCAGCAGATGTAATGGTGATACCGCGCTCCTGCTCCTGCTCCATCCAGTCCATTGTTGCGGCACCATCATGGACCTCACCAATTTTATGGCTCTTACCTGTATAATATAGGATCCTTTCAGTAGTCGTTGTCTTCCCAGCGTCAATATGCGCCATTATACCGATATTTCTGTAATCTTCTATTGGATTAGATCTAGCCATCTTACACCTTTAATTCCTTACCATCTGTAATGTGAAAAAGCCCTGTTAGCTTCTGCCATTTTATGAGTATCTTCTCTTTTCTTAACCGCATTTCCCTTATTAGAAAATGCATCCATGAGTTCATTGGATAATCTCTCTACCATTGTATTCTCATTTCTTGCCCTTGCAGAGTTAATCAACCAGCGGATTGCTAAAGCTTGTTTTCTATCGTTTCTAACCTCCACAGGTACTTGATATGTAGCACCACCAACTCTTCGAGATCTTACCTCCACGTCCGGCATGACATTCTTTAATGCCTCATGGAAAACATTCAACGGATCTTGTTTGCTGTCTTTCTGGATCCTATCAAAAGCGCCATATATTATTTTCTCGGATGTCGACTTCTTTCCTGATAGCATTAGACTGCTCATAAACTTCGATATAACCTTATCTCCAAATTTTGGATCAGGTAATACTTCTCTTTTTACTGCGCGTCTGCGTCTTGACATGAATCACTCCTATTTTGGCTTCTTTGCGCCATATTTTGATCTGCGTTGTTTCCTATCTTGAACGCCCTGAGTATCGAGCACTCCCCTTACAACGTGATATCGAACCCCTGGTAAATCTTTTACTCTTCCACCCCTGATTAAAACAACTGAATGTTCTTGTAAATTATGACCTTCACCTGGGATATAACTGGTAACTTCAAAGCCATTTGACAACCTGACCCTTGCAACCTTACGGAGAGCTGAATTTGGTTTCTTTGGAGTTGTTGTGTAGACCCTTGTACACACACCTCGCTTTTGTGGGCAAGCCTCCATTGCGGGCACCTTGTTTCGCTTTATTTGCGGCTTACGTGGTTTTCGTAATAGTTGATTAATGGTCGGCATATTAACCAGTTTTCCTTTCGTACACAGTATCTTGTTTTATTTCCAATAGCGTCTAAGCCTTGACATACAGCCTATTGGTTTGATGATCGGACAATACTTCTTCACAAGCTAATCGTCAAGTATTATTTACTTTATAAATTCTTATAAATTCTAAATAAAAAGTGTAATTTTATTCCTCTACCTTAACATCTTCAGCCAAAGCATCTTCGCCAACATTTTCAGTGACTTCAGGTGGCAATTCATTAACTTCCGTAGAGTCAATCAATTCTTCGGCTTTTTGTTTCTCTTGTATAATTAGGTTATCACGATGTGTGGATACTTGTCGAAGCTTACTTATTGCACTTCCCGTACCCGCTGGTATTAACCTACCCACAATAACGTTCTCTTTAAGACCTTGCAGTAAATCTGACTTCCCAACCATGGAAGCTTCCGTTAGAACTCTTGTAGTCTCTTGGAAAGACGCAGCAGATATGAAGCTCCTGGTCTGTAATGCAGCCTTTGTAATCCCTAATAAAATAGGACGGGCAGTAATTGTCTTCTTATTTGCGCTTGAAAGCTCCTCATTCAACTCAAATAAATCGATTTTATCAATCTGTTCAGCGTGAAGAAGCGTAGAGTCGCCTGGATCTATTATTTCTACCTTTTTGAGCATTTGGCTAACGATAACTTCTATATGCTTGTCATTTATTGTCACACCCTGAAGTCTATATACGTCTTGTATTTCCGTGACCAAGTAGGCAGCTAGTTCTTCGACGCCTTTGATCGCAAGTATATCGTGCGGTGCTGGGTTACCATCTAGTATGAAGTCTCCCTTTTCGACCTTATCGCCATCCTGTACCTCGAGGTGTATATTTTTTGGAACCATATACTCACAAATTTGATCTATATCATCATCTGGGATGATCCTAATTTTTCTTTTATTCTTGAAATCGTTACCAAACTCGATTGTACCAGTAATTTCAGCAATTATTGCATGATCCTTTGGTCTCCTAGCCTCAAATAGTTCAGCCACTCTCGGTAGCCCACCAGTAATATCCTTTGTTTTGGCGCTCTCTGTTGGAACCCGCGCAAGCACATCACCAGCCGAAACGGTATTATCTTTTTCAACGGACAGAATTGCGTTAACAGGTAAAGTAAACTTCTTTGTATCTGACTTAGCTTTTGACTTGGATTGAGACAGAAGTACTGATGGCTGAAGATCATTACTGCGACTTGAACCCCTCCAATCGATCACAACTCTTTGAGAAATCCCAGTAGACTCATCAAGTCTCTCATCAATTGATATACCATCAACTAGGTCCTCAAAATCTACTTTTCCAGATACATCAGCTAATATTGGTCTTGTATATGGATCCCAAGATGCGATGCGCTGGCCACGCTTTATAATATCACCATCTTTGATGAATAACTGTGCTCCGTATGGTACTTTATTTTGTGATCTTTCAGTGCCATTTTCATCAAGAATAGATATCAAAACATTTCTACCGGTGACCACTACCTTATTATTTGTGTCAGTTGCAAGTGATGGATTTTGAATTGATATTTTACCATCATGTGAGCTCTCTATAAAAGATTGGTCTACAACTTGAGCGGTACCACCAATGTGGAACGTTCTCATAGTTAACTGTGTCCCTGGCTCACCAATAGACTGCGCTGCAAGCACACCGACGGCTTCACCAACGTTTACAGGGGTTCCTCTTGCGAGATCGCGCCCATAGCATCTGGCACATGCCCCTATTTTGGACTCACACGTCAGAACAGAGCGAACCTTAACTGCATCAATACCGGACTCTTCAATTTCTTTAGAGAGAGCCTCGTCGATCATATTTTCCTTATCAAACTGAGTCTTTCCATTTGATGGATCATTGATATCTTCGGCCAGATATCTGCCCAGCAACCTATCACCGATTGGCACTATAATTTCACCACCATCCATAACACTTCTGAGAGTTATTCCGTTTTCTGTTCCACAGTCCTTCTCCAGAATTATACAGTCTTGAGCAACATCAACCAGCCGTCTAGTTAGGTATCCTGAATTTGCAGTTTTAAGTGCAGTATCGGCCAAGCCTTTCCTCGCGCCATGAGTTGAATTAAAATACTCTAATACAGATAAACCCTCTTTGAAGTTTGATGTAATTGGAGTTTCAATTATTTCACCAGAAGGTTTAGCCATTAACCCTCTCATACCAGCCAGCTGTTTCATTTGAGCCGGTGAACCACGCGCTCCTGAGTGTGCCATCATATAGATAGAGTTCTGGTCTTTCTGCTTATCTGTGTCTTCTTCAACTTCAATAACTTGTATTTTTGACATCATCTCATCAGCAACTTTATCAGTACATTTAGCCCACGCATCAACTACTTTGTTATATTTCTCCCCTTGGGTTATTAAGCCATCATTATATTGTGTCTCATACTCCTTGACCAAGATGTTTGTTTCGTCAATCAGATTTGATTTAGTTTCAGGTATCACCATGTCATCTTTTCCGAAAGAAATACCTGCTTTACAACCATGATGGAAACCAAGTGCCATTATCTTATCACAGAATATTACCGTATCTTTTTGACCTGAGTGTCTATAAACTTCGTCTATCATTCTTGAGATATCTTTTTTTGTCATCACTTTATTACAGAGTGAAAAATTTATTGAGTGATATTTTGGCAATAGCTCTCCCATTAGCAAGCGCCCAGGCGTAGTTTCATGGGTCTCCTTTATAAGATTTCCGTCCTCATCTTTTGTTATAAATCTTCCCTTTATTTTTGCATGAAGGGTTGTTGTACCCGATTGAATAGCATAATGGACCTCGTTCATATTCCCAAAAATCATACCTTCACCGGGCTCATTATCCTTAACAAGTGATAAATAATACAATCCCAGAACCATGTCCTGACTTGGTACTATTATTGGCGAGCCATCTGCTGGATGAAGAATATTGTTTGTTGACATCATCAAAACTCTCGCCTCCAACTGCGCCTCAAGTGACAATGGAACATGTACTGCCATTTGGTCACCATCGAAATCAGCGTTAAATGCTGAACACACTAGGGGATGTAGTTGTATTGCCTTTCCCTCTACGAGTGTTGGTTCAAATGCTTGTATTCCAAGTCTGTGAAGTGTGGGGGCCCTATTAAGTAGCACAGGGTGCTCCCTGATGACTTCATCCAGAATATCCCAAACCTCGGGACGTTCTTTTTCTACCAATCTTTTAGCTTGCTTAACAGTTGTTGATAGTCCTTTTGCTTCCAATCTTGAATATATGAATGGTTTAAATAGTTCTAAAGCCATTCTTTTCGGTAAACCGCATTGATGTAACTTTAGCGTTGGCCCCGTCACAATTACCGACCTACCGGAATAATCAACTCTTTTCCCTAATAGGTTTTGTCTGAACCTTCCTTGTTTACCCTTGAGCATATCCGCTAAAGATTTTAGAGGCCTTTTGTTGGCACCAGTTATTACACGTCCCCTTCTTCCATTGTCATATAGAGCATCAACGGATTCCTGAAGCATTCTTTTTTCATTTCGGATAATTATTTCGGGCGCCTTAAGCTCAATTAATCGTTTCAGACGGTTATTTCTATTTATAACTCGTCTGTATAAGTCATTTAAGTCAGATGTTGCAAATCTTCCACCGTCCAATGGGACTAGAGGTCTAAGCTCAGGTGGTATGACAGGAACAATCGTCATAATCATCCATTCGGGCTTATTACCAGAACTTAAGAAAGCCTCTACAACTTTTAATCGTTTTGCAAGTTTTATTGGCTTTAGCTCTGACGTAGACTCTTCAATTTCGATTCTCAGGCTTTCTGCAAGCTTTTCGAGATCAAGACCAATTAATAAATCTCTAATTGCTTCTGCGCCAATACCAACTGTGAATGCGTCATCTCCATATTCATCTTTATAGCTCAGTAGCTCTTCCTCAGTTAGCAGCTGATATTCTTTTAGCGGTGTTAGACCTGGCTCTATGACTATGAAATTTTCAAAATATAATACCCTCTCTAAGTCTTTTAATTTCATATCAAGAAGCAATCCAATTCTTGATGGAAGTGATTTTAAGAACCATATGTGCGCAACAGGTGCTGCAAGTTCAATGTGGCCCATTCTGTCACGTCTAACTTTTGATAAGGTTACTTCGACACCACATTTTTCGCAGATGACACCTCTATACTTCATGCGCTTGTACTTACCACATAGACACTCATAATCTTTTATTGGCCCAAAAATACGTGAGCAAAATAACCCATCTCTTTCAGGTTTAAATGTTCTGTAATTTATGGTTTCGGGTTTCTTTATTTCGCCAAAAGACCATGAGAGCATCTTTTCTGGTGAAGCAATCGTTATTTTTATTTGATCAAAAATTTGTGTCTGTGAAAAGTTTGGATTAAAAACATTTGTTAAATCTTGGTTCATATTTTTTCCTATTATTCGCTGCTCATATCTGTCAGATTATTATTTGATGACTCATTTGACAGTTCTGAAGATTTTAGCTCAACATTTAAGCCAAGTGATCTTATTTCTTTTACCAGAACATTAAATGACTCGGGAATTCCTGCTTCGAAGGCATCGTCGCCCCTGACGATTGCTTCGTAAACTTTTGTCCGCCCGGCAACATCATCTGATTTTACTGTTAACATCTCTTGGAGTGTGTAAGCTGCACCGTATGCCTCGAGAGCCCAAACTTCCATCTCTCCAAATCTTTGTCCACCAAACTGGGCCTTACCGCCAAGTGGTTGCTGGGTTACAAGACTGTACGGTCCAATCGATCTAGCATGAATTTTATCATCAACTAGATGATGAAGCTTAAGTATATACTTATATCCAACTGTTACTTTTCGATCAAAGGCCTCACCTGTTCTTCCGTCGAATAGAGTGACTTGTCCCGACTTATCAAGACCAGCTTTCTCCAATAATTCATCAATATCATGTTCCCGTGCGCCATCAAAAACTGGTGTTGCAATTGGTACACCCTTACTTAAGTTCTGCGCAAGTTCAATGAGATCGTCTTTGCTTAGGGCATCAATAGTTTCATTCTTACCATAAATATCACCCAGTGTTTTACGCAGACTTTTAGCTTCTTTATCTTTCTCTTGAATTAAATCTATAGAGTCTCCAATTAGTTTCCCAAGACCACGACAAGCCCATCCGAGATGCGTTTCAAGGATCTGCCCTACATTCATTCTACTAGGGACACCAAGTGGGTTAAGTACGACATCAACCGGCGTTCCATCTTCAAGATAAGGCATATCTTCTTGAGGCATAATTCTAGAGACAACACCCTTGTTACCATGCCTACCGGCCATCTTATCCCCCGGCTGCAATTTTCTCTTAACAGCTACGAAAACTTTTATCATTTTCATGACACCAGGAAGCATATCATCTCCACGCTGCAACTTCTCTACTTTATCAATAAATCGATTTTCAATGGCATCCTTTGACTGATCGTATTGCGCCTTCATTGCCTCGATTTCTTTCATCTTCTTATCGCTTGTTAGCGCAAAATTCCACCAATCCGTTTTATCAATTTTTTCTACATCATTTGAGCTTAACTTGGCCCCCTTCTTAATACCAGAAGAACCTTTTGCAAGTTCACTACCTATCAAGGTATCACGCAATTTTGCGAGAACGTTTCTGTCTAGAATGTCTGTCTCGTCATCTTTGTCTTTTGAGAGTCTTACAATTTCATCACGTTCTATAGCAAGTGCTCTTTCATCTTTCTCTATACCATGTCTATTAAAAACTCTTACCTCAACTACCGTACCATTGACACCAGGGGGTAACCTAAGTGATGTATCTCTGACATCAGTTGCTTTTTCTCCAAAAATTGCTCTTAGCAACTTCTCTTCAGGTGTCATTGGACTTTCACCTTTTGGTGTTATCTTGCCAACTAATATATCCCCTGATTTAACCTCTGCGCCAATGTAAACAATACCGGCTTCATCAAGATTTTTAAGCGCTTCTTCTCCAACATTTGGTATATCTCTTGTTATATCCTCTGGACCAAGCTTTGTATCTCTAGCCATGACCTCAAATTCTTCTAGGTGAATTGACGTAAAAGTATCCTCTCGTACTACTCTCTCGGATATGAGTATTGAGTCTTCATAATTGTATCCATTCCATGGCATATAGGCGACAAGAACGTTCTTACCTAAAGCAAGATCTCCCAAATCAGTTGAAGGACCATCAGCAATTATATCCCCAGAGTCAACAGACTCACCTACTTTAACCAGAGGCCTTTGATTTATACATGTATTTTGATTAGACCTTTGAAATTTTGCAAGATTATAAATATCGATAGCAGATTTTGATGCATCCTTTTCATCTGTTGCTCTTATTACGATTCGGTTTGAATCCACTTGGTCAACTATGCCTGTACGCCTTGCAGTTACAGCTGCTCCTGAGTCTCTAGCAACTACAGACTCCATACCAGTTCCAACGAATGGTGCTTCCGTTTTCATTAATGGGACTGCCTGGCGTTGCATATTGGATCCCATAAGTGCTCTGTTTGCATCGTCATTTTCTAGAAATGGTATTAGTGCAGCAGCGGCTGAAACAAGCTGTTTCGGCGAAACATCCATAAAATCAACTTTCTCGGCAGGCACTAGTTGGACTTCACCCGCAAGTCGGCAATTAATCAAGTCGTCAACAAACTTTGACTTGCTATCAAGAGAGGCGTTTGCTTGTGCAATATTATATTTTGTTTCTTCAATGGCAGATAGATATACAACCTCATCTGTAACTTTACTTTTTACAACTTTCCTGTAGGGGCTTTCAATAAAACCATATTTATTTACTCTTGCAAATGTTGCTAGAGAATTGATTAATCCGATGTTAGGACCTTCTGGTGTTTCAATCGGGCAAATTCGTCCATAATGTGTCGGGTGAACATCACGCACCTCAAACCCTGCTCTTTCTCTTGTCAGACCGCCAGGTCCCAATGCTGATACCCGTCTAATGTGTGTAATCAGAGAAAGTGGATTAGTTTGATCCATAAACTGTGAAAGTTGAGATGAACCAAAAAATTCTCTTAATGCGGCCGTTATTGGCTTTGCATTAATCAAGTCATTAGGCATAACGGTATCTATATCAACAGAGCTCAGCTTTTCTCTTATTGCTCTTTCCATCCTCAATAACCCAATCCTATATTGGTTTTCGACCAATTCTCCAACTGAACGAACCCTTCGGTTCCCGAGGTGATCAATATCATCCACGTCACCTTTACCGTCCCTTAGCTCAACTAAGTGCTTGACTACCGCTAGTATATCTTCTTTTCTTAAAACACAATTATCATCGTCAGCATCCAGTTCTAATCTCATATTCATTTTTACACGACCCACCGCAGATAAATCATATCGGTCAGGATCAAAAAATAGGCTATTAAAGAGACTTTCTGCAGTTTCATCAGTTGGTGGCTCCCCCGGCCTCATCAAACGATAGATGTCGAGTAATGCCTCTCTTTTATTTTGGTTTTTATCGACTTTTAATGTATCTCGGATGAAGGCCCCGATATTTACATGATCAATTTCTAAAATTGGAAGTTTCGTAATTTTATTAGACTCTAGGGCTTCGAGAAGATCTGCTGTTATTTCATCGCCAGATTCTGCATAAATTAGGCCTGTTTTTAGGTTTACCAAATCTTCAGCAACAAATCTACCCACTAACTCATCTATTGAGTACAATATCTTTTTCAGTCCGGATTCTCGTAATTTATTTATATATCTCGGGGTCATTTTTGTTCCTGCTTCTGCAGCAACTTCACCTGTATCCGCATTAATCAAGTCTGACGTAATTTTTACACCCTTAAATTGCGCATCTTTGAATTCTGAAACCCAGCCTTTCTTGTTTTTCTCAACGTTATATTTGTCATAAAAATTACTTAGTATCTCTTCAGAATCGTAACCAAGTGCAAAAAGTATTGTTGATACGGGAATTTTTCTCTTTCGATCAATGCGAGCATATACGAGATCCTTGGCATCAAATTCAAAATCTAGCCATGATCCTCTGTATGGAATTATTCTAGCAGCATACAATATCTTCCCACTTGAGTGTGACTTACCCTTGTCATGGTCAAAGAATACACCTGGGCTTCTATGCATCTGACTAACCACGACCCTCTCTGTCCCATTGAAGATGAAGGTACCATTGTTCGTCATTAATGGTATGTCGCCCATGTATACCTCTTGCTCTTTTATATCTTTAATAGAGGGGGTTTGGCTATCTTCATCAATATCAAATACGATCAACCTTAGAGTTGCCCTCAGAGGTGCGGCATATGTCATTCCCCTTTGTTGGCACTCGTCAACATCGTATTTTGGTGAGTCAAAATCGTATTTTACAAATTCAAGACGAGAGCTTTCATTAAAATCCGTTATTGGGAAAATAGATGTAAACACAGATTGCAATCCTGTGTTATCTCTTCCGCCTGTTGGTTCTTTTGATTGAAGAAAGTAATCATATGATGATTTTTGTACTTCAATTAAATTTGGCATTTCCGCTACTTCGCGAATCTTACCAAATGATTTTCTTACTCTTTTTCTTCCAATGAAAGTTTCAGACATGCTATGTTCCCGTTAATAAGTTAAATATAGAATTTGAGTTCTTAGATAGCGCTTTCGCTATAAAATTATCTACTATTTAACCTCAACGGTTGCACCAGCCCCTTCCAATTGTTCTTTGATCTTATCTGCTTCATCTTTTGCTATACCCTCTTTTACTGGTTTTGGGGCAGACTCCACAAGATCCTTCGCTTCCTTCAGACCGAGACCTGTAATGGCCCTTACTTCTTTGATAACGTTGATCTTTTGGTCACCCATGCTAGCAAGGACTACACTGAATTCAGTCTGTTCTTCGGCTGAAGCCGCAGCTCCGCCCGTGTCCCCACCAGCTGGTGCGGCTGCAACAGCAACTTGTGCTGCTGCGGATACACCCCATTTTTCCTCGAGCATCTTGGTTAATTCTGATGCTTCTAGAATTGTTAAACTTGATAAACTTTCTGCAATTTTTTCTAAGTCTGCCATTTTCCTGTCCTGTTTATGTTAAATAGTAAATTTTAGGCTGCCTCACCTTTTTCTGAATAGGCTTTGACAACCTGGGCTAAATTGGTGCTTGGTTTGTTTAGTAGCGTTGCAATATTTCCAGCAGGTGCATTTATTAGACCTAGTATTCTAGCTCTCAATTCGTCCAATGATGGAAGGCTTGCCAGTTGTTTAACTTCCCCAAGATCAATTTTCTTTTCAGGAAGAGCTCCGCCAAGAACAACAAAGTTTTCATTCTCTTTTGCAAATCTTACCGCAATTTTTGGTGCAGCTACGGGATCATCTGAGTATGCGATCATTGATGGGCCATTTAAATATTCTTCAATAGCAGATAATGGTGTACCATCAAGGGCAATTTTGGTTAGTTTATTTTTTATTACCTTGATTTGTCCACCAGCCTCACGCATGGCACTTCTCAATTCATTCATTTCAGAAACTGATAACCCAGTGTTCTGAGCCACAACAACAACTGCAGATGTATTAAATACATCCTTAAGATTAGCAACAAAAGTCTCCTTTGCATGTCTATCCACAGCAGTCTCCTCTTCCAGTGTACATTCGATCACTCGAATGTTACCTGCCCGTAGTAAAAATTACTAACTGTGGCGACATTTAAGTATTTAATAAATATCGCGTGTCTCATATAGGGAATTAAGCCGAAGCTCCTATAATCTTGGACAGGTCTTTTACAATAAAAATATATTTATGCCTTTTAAACTTAAAAGTAAAGTCAATTTATTTATTTTTTTTTAATTAATTCTCAAGTAAAGCAGGGTCGAGTTTCACACCAACGCCCATTGTAGATGTAAGGGTAATTCCTTTTATGTATGTACCCTTTGCGCCTGACGGTTTCGCAGATTGAATTGCTTCTATGATTGCCATCACATTATTTTTAATCGCACTTTCTGAAAAATCAGCTTTGCCAATACCAGCATGCACGATCCCAGCTTTTTCCACGCGGTATTCTACTGAGCCACCCTTGATATTTTTTACTGCGTCTGCAACATTGTCAGTAACTGTTCCTAATTTTGGATTCGGCATTAACCCCTTTGGTCCCAAAACTTTTCCCAGTTGACCAACAACTGCCATCATGTCTGGTGTCGAAATTACTCTATCAAAATCGAACTTTCCAGTTTTGACAGTTTCGGCAAGATCGTCGGAGCCAACTATATCGGCGCCAGCATCTTCTGCTTCTTTAGCTTTTGCATCTCTTGCAAATACAGCAACTTTTACTGATTTGCCAGTGCCCTCTGGTAACTTTACAACACCTCTCACCATTTGATCAGCTTGTTTAGGATCGACTCCCAAATTGAAGCATATTTCAATAGTCTCATTGAATTTTGATTTGGCATTATCCCTGACTAGCTTCACGGCATCTTCAATACCGTATAAAGCTTGTCTATCTGTGGCATTTACAATTTCTGTATATCTTTTTCCTGCTTTAACCATAATTTTGAATCCTTATTCTATTACCTCAAAACCCATTGAGCGAGCTGATCCTTCAATTATTTTTGCAGCTTGTTCGATTGAATTTGCATTAAGATCTTTCATCTTTTGTTCGGCAATCTCCTTTACTTGTTTCTTTGTTACTTTTCCAGCTTTATCCCTTCCAGGGGTTGATCCACCCTTTGGCAGGTTAGCAGCTTTTTTTAGCAAGTAAGATGCAGGAGGTGTCTTTGTTGTAAACGTGAATGATTTATCTTGATAGATCGTTATTGTTGTTGGAATTGGCATTTCTGGTTCAAGTTCTTGGGTTTGGGCATTGAAAGCTTTACAAAATTCCATAATATTTAGACCTCTTTGCCCTAAAGCAGGTCCAATAGGCGGCGCTGGTGCTGCTTTGCCAGCCGGGACATGTAGTTTTAAATAACCTTCAATTTTTTTCGCCATCTTTGATCCTCTATCTGAACAAAATTTACATTACATACTTTTTGATTAAAATCAAATACTATAACTTTTCAACTTGATTATACTCCAATTCTACAGGTGTAGCGCGACCAAAAATTGAAACTGCAACTTTCAACCTTGATCTTTCAGTATCAACTTCTTCAACAACACCACTAAATGAGGCGAAAGGTCCTTCAGCGACCCTCACTTGTTCTCCAATCTCAAAAGATACAGTTGATAGTGGCCCATCGACACCTTCTTGAACTTGTGTCATTATACGATCAACTTCTTCCTTCGTTATTGGAATAGGCTTGTTTTGTGAACCAAGGAAACCAGCGACCTTATTTGTCATCTTTACCAGATGGTATGCCTCATCACTCATCTCCATTTTTACAAGAACGTAACCCGGGAAGAACTTTCTCTCAGATTGGACTTTTCTTCCCTTTCTAACTTGTACAATATCCTCAGTGGGAACAAGTATCTCACTAAATTTATCTTCCATGCCCCTTTGAACGGCTTGCTCCTTGATCGAACTAGCAACCTGTTTCTCAAAATTTGAATAAGCATGTACGATAAACCAGTTGTGTGACATAATTAACCACCAATACTCAGAATTATGCTAACAACCCAGCTTAGCAACTGATCTGATAATAAAAAAAAGATTGCTGCGATAAAGACAAAAATTAACACCATTATAGATGTTACAGTTGTCTCACGACGTGACGGCCAAGTTACTTTATCAATTTCAGTCTTGACTTCTTGAACATACTTTATTGGTTTAAATTTTGCCATTGTTATATACGTCTCTAATATTATTCTCATGGCAGGAGTGGAGGGAGTCGAACCCCCAACCTTCGGTTTTGGAGACCGACGCTCTGCCAATTGAGCTACACTCCTGTATAGGTTTA
>MDTG01349916.1_pt1 | contig 37592 bp, 30 predicted proteins | sample 811421 | NCBI WGS metagenome assembly MDTG01 (sample SAMN05326645, study PRJNA326480) | marine metagenome | isolation source: seawater | place: Pacific Ocean: South East | collected 2011
ATATTTTGTACAATTATGGTGAAGAGCGTGCCAGCCGCCGCATCGCTAAAATGATCGTTGCGCGCCGCGAGGAAACTCCCTTTGAGCGGACCTTGGAATTGGCCGGGGTTGTTGAGCGGTGTTTGCCTCGGGCCAAGCCCGGCCAATCGCACCCGGCCACCCGCAGCTTTCAAGCTCTGCGTATCGCGGTAAATGGTGAATATGATCAATTGGTCCAAGGGCTTGCCGCTGCTGAGCGCATCTTGCGTCCCGGCGGCGTTTTGGCTGTCGTGACCTTTCATTCGGTCGAAGATCGCATTGTGAAGCGGTTTTTCCAAGCTCGCGCGGGCACACAGGCCGGAAGCCGATATGCGCCATCGGTTGAGGAAGTTCCGGCGCAATTTACCATGCAAAGCCGCAAGGCAATCAAACCGTCACAAGATGAACTTGCGGCCAATCCTCGGGCACGATCGGCCAAATTGCGCCTGGGGCGGCGAACCGAGGTGCTGGCGCTGCCTGTTGATCCGCGCAGCCTTGGCGTGCCGCAACTCCCGCAGCGGAGGGCGTCATGAAAAATCTGTTTTTGAGCTGTTTGGTTGTCGGTGTCATGGGGCTCGCCTTTTGGGCCTATACTGAAAACTATGAAACAAAGGGCAAATTGGATGAGGTGGCCCAGTTGAACCGCGATATTGCGGAGGCCCAATCGCGGCTCCGCGCTTTGAAAGCGGAATGGGCCTATCTCAATCGCCCTGAGCGGCTGTTGCAGCTGGTGAATGCCAATTTTGATGAGTTGAAATTGTTGCAGCTGACGGCGGATCATTTTGCCCGTTTGGAGCAAATTCCCTACCCCGGACCAGATTTGGGGCCAATCACCGAGCCGATTGAGGTGATGAACCGAGAGGCGTCGCGATGAACCGCAAACCTCTTCGGCCATTGGCGCGCATATTTTCGGCCAGAAACGCCGGTGAAAATCCCGATTGGATTGAAAATGCCAATCGGCGCGAGCGTATCGAGATACAGCATGAACGGATATTGCGCAAAACTCAGATGCGCCTGTTCATGATGGGCGGAATATTTGTCATCAGTTTTGGCGTTATTGGAATGCGTATGACAAGCTTGGCGGTCTCTGAGCCCATTGAGCCTATGGCCCGCGCCACAGCGGCACAAATTCTCGCCAGTCGCGCGGATATCCTAGACCGTAACAATCGGGTTCTGGCCACGAATATAGAGACCCATTCGCTCTATGCGCATCCGCGTCAAATCATTGATCCAGAGGGCACAGCCCGGCAATTGGCGGAAATATTTCCCGACATCAATGTCGAAAAAATGGCGGCGCGCTTGGCGGGGCCGCAAGATTTTTTGTGGCTCAAACCCGCCATTAGCCCAGAGGAAAAACAGGCCGTGCATGACATTGGTGAACCCGGTCTGTTGTTCGGCCCGCGCGAAATGCGCCTTTATCCCAACGGTCAATTGGCCGGTCACATTTTGGGAGGTACGACTTTTGGCGCGCAGGGCGTGCATTCTGCTGAGGTCATCGGAATTGCTGGCGTTGAGAAAGCCTTTGACACGTTTTTGCGCGACCCAAGATTTGACGGTCAACCCTTACAGCTGTCGATTGATGTCACGGTGCAATCGGCCCTGGAGGAGGCGCTTTACGGAGGCATGCGCTTGATGAATGCCAAGGGCGCATCTGCGGTGTTGATGGATGCCCGTAATGGCGAGATTGTATCGCTGGCCAGCCTGCCAGATTTTGATCCAAACAACCGTCCACGCCCTTTGACAAAGGGCGATGCCAGTGACAGCGCCCTGTTCAACCGCGCGGTCCAAGGGGTTTATGAGCTGGGTTCGGCGTTCAAGGCGTTCACTGTGGCCCAAGCCATGGATCTGGGTTTGGTGGAGCCGGGCAGTATGGTGGACACCAAAGGTCCGCTGAGATGGGGCAAACATAAGATCAACGATTATCGTGATTATGGCGCGCAGTTACCTGTTGAAAAAGTTTTGATTAAGTCTTCCAATATTGGCACGGCCCGCCTGTCCTTAATGATCGGTTCTGAATTGCAAAAAGACTTTTTGGATCGTCTCGGCCTGTTAACATCCACACCCATTGAAGTGATTGAGGGCCCAACGGGGCGGCCACAATATCCGAGTAATTGGTCCGATATCTCAACAATGACCATCTCTTATGGGCATGGCATTTCAACCTCGCCGGTGCATCTGGCGGCGGGATATGCTGCCATTGTCAACGGTGGGACTTTGGTGAAGCCGACGGTGCTGAAACAACCGACCGCGCCGCTTGGCGCGCGTATTATTACGCCCAAGACCTCGCGCCAATTGCGCAGTATGATGCGGCGTGTGGTGACCGAGGGCACTGCCCGGATGGGCGATGTTCCGGGCTATTCTGTGGCGGGAAAAACTGGAACTGCGGATAAGCCGAGCCCAGATGGCAGCTATTACAAAGACAAGGTGCTGGCGACCTTTGCCAGCTTCTTTCCAAGCACCGATCCGCGCTATGTCTTGATCGTGACGCTGGATGAGCCAGAAGACCGCAACGGCCCAGAGCCACGCCGGACGGCGGGCGCGACTGCGGTGCCTGTGGCGGCTGAAGTTATCCGCCGCGTTGCGCCTTTGCTGGGGCTTGCTCCAGAGATTGAACCCCCGCTGCAAAATGGTTTAACATTGGCAAACAACTGATTTTTAGAAAGCGAGCCAATGGATGGCGACCAAGAGCAAAACCCTTGCAAATTTAGGTCTGACCACGGCGCGGGCGTCTCAACTGGAAATTCAAGGCCTCGCGGTTGACAACCGCAACGTGCGACAAGGGTTTCTTTTTGCAGCATTGCCTGGGAGCCGCAGCCATGGGGCTGAATTTGCCCCACATGCCCTGCGCCAGGGCGCGCGCGCTGTTTTAACCGATCCGGACGGGGCCGCGCAGATCTTGAAAACCTGTCCAGATCACGCGGCGGAGATCTGCGTTGTCGATGATCCGCGCCAAGCGCTTGCGGCGGCTTCAGCTTTGTTTTTTGGGGCACAGCCGGCGGTGATGGTGGCTGTGACGGGCACCAATGGTAAAACCTCCGTCGCCAGTTTTTGCCGGCAAATTTGGAGTGAATTGGGGCTGTCAGCCATAAACTTGGGTACAACCGGCGTGCAGGGGGCGTGGAGCGCGCCTTTGAATCATACCACCCCGGAGCCTATCACCCTTCACCGGGTCTTAGCGCAGGCCGCCACCGCTGGCGTGACGCATGGCGCTATGGAGGCCTCGAGCCATGGATTAGCGCAAAAGCGCTTGGATGGGGTGGATTTGGCGGTGGCAGGTTTCACCAATTTTACGCAAGATCATCTGGATTATCACGCCACATTTGAGGCATATTTTGCTGCGAAATCAGGTCTGTTTGACCGTGTATTAGGGCCGCAAGGCTGGGCCGTCATCAACATTGATGATGCCAAGGGGATCGTCCTTTGTGACGCCTGCCGCGCGCGTGGGCAAAACTGTCTGACCGTCGGTCGTGGTGCGGCAGATTTGAAGATTTTGGCCCAAACCTTTGAAGCCAACGGTCAAGAGATTTTATGCGCCTGGCAGGGGGCACGTTATCAGGTCAAAGTGCCTTTGGTGGGCGGGTTCCAAGGGGAAAACCTGCTTTTGGCTATGGGCATGGTACTGGCGGCAGGCGCAGAGGCTGAAGCGGTCTTTACTGCAATAAAGTCCGTGAAACCGGTACGCGGGCGCATGGAGTTGGCCGCTACCCGCGCCAATGGGGCCTCTGTTTATGTGGATTATGCCCATACGCCCGATGCCGTCTCCACGGCGCTGCAGGCTCTGCGGCCACATGTGAGGGGACGGCTTGTTGTGGTTCTCGGTGCAGGGGGAAATCGCGATATGGGCAAGCGGGTCTTGATGGGGCAAGCGGCTGCGGCGCATGCTGATCGGGTGATCGTCACAGATGACAATCCACGCAGTGAAGATCCCGCCGCCATTCGGGCGATGGTCTTAGCTGGCGCGGGCGAGGCCGAAGAAATTGGCGATCGCGCCGAAGCGATTTTGTCCGGGGTTGATGGGTTGCAACCGGGCGATTGTTTGCTGATTGCGGGCAAGGGTCATGAAACCGGTCAAATAATTGGAGATGATGTATTACCATTTGATGACGTAGAACAGGCGAGTATTTCTGTATCTGCTTTGGAGGATTTTGCATAATGGCCCTGTGGACTGCTTTTGAGGCCCAAGCTGCGACAGGCGGCTATTGTGCGGCGCCTTGGGATGCCCATGGCGTGTCGATTGACACGCGGACATTGCAGCCGGGCGATCTTTTTGTGGCATTGAAAGCGGCGCGTGATGGTCATGATTTCGTAGCGCAGGCCCTTGAGAAAGGGGCGGCCGCCGCCTTGGTGCAGCATCGCCCGGATGGGGTGCCTGAGACGGCACCGCTGTTGATTGTACCCGATGTCCTACAGGCGCTAACGGACCTGGGCCGGGCCGCGCGGGCGCGGTGCGCGGCGAAAGTGTTGGCGGTGACCGGCTCGGTGGGCAAGACCTCGACGAAAGACATGCTGCGCAGGGTACTGGAGTTTCAGGGGCGAACCCATGCCTCGGTGGCCAGTTACAACAATCACTGGGGCGTGCCGCTGACCCTGGCGCGCATGCCGGCTGATACGCAATTTGCCATCTTCGAGGTTGGCATGAACCATCCCGGAGAGATTGCGCCTTTAAGCGAGATGGTGCAGCCGCATGTGGCACTGATCACAACCGTGGCCCCGGCGCATATGGAAGCCTTTGAGAGCCTGGAGGGGATTGCTCGGGAGAAGGCTGATATCCTTGCCGGGTTAACGCCCGGAGGGGTGGCTATTTTGCCGGCTGATGTCTCGACGATTGATATACTGCTGCAAGCCGCCTTGGCCAAAGGGGCGACTATTGTTGGATTTGGTGAGACGGCGGAAGCCTTTCGGCTGACGGCTCTTGAGATGCATCGCGATGTCACGGTGATCCAAGCCAGTCTGCGCGGCGTCTCCGCCGTGTTTCGGTTGAACACATTGGGGCGGCATTTTGCTGTCAATGCGATGGGTGTTTTGGCGGCGGTAGAGGCTTTGTCGGGCGATCCGACACGCGCGGCGGTCGATTTGTTCCGCTGGCAGCCGCCGGCGGGGCGTGGGCGGCGCGAGACGATCAGCTTAGATCCAGCGGATACCAGCGCCTATTTCGAGCTGATTGATGACGCCTATAATGCCAATCCTGCGTCTATGGCGGCAGCCTTGGAAGTTCTGGCGGCTTGTGATCCGCAAGAGCAGAAAGGCCAAGGACCACGGCGCATTGCGATTTTGGGCGATATGTTGGAGCTGGGACAGGAGGCGGCGCAGTGTCACGCGCGGCTGGCCGGCAATAACCATTTGTTAACCGTGGATGTGGTGCATTGTGTTGGGCCGCGCATGCGGGCCTGTTATGACGCATTACCGGCCGCGATCCGCGGTCTCTGGGTGCCTGAGGCGCAAGAGCTGGCCTTGGGCTTAGGGGAGTTGATTGCACCAGGGGACCGGGTTTTGGTCAAAGGCTCTTTGGGCAGCAAAGTTTCAATGATTGTTGACCTGATCCGCAAATTAGGGCATCGCTCACAACCGTAGGTGTAAGGGGAATTTAGATGGTTTATTGGCTGACATTACTGTCGGATGGTGGCGATTTTTTCAATCTTTTTCGCTATATCACCTTCCGGGCTGGCGGTGCATTTTTGACATCGCTGCTGTTTGGATTTGTATTTGGCAAGCCCCTAATAAACCTCTTGCGACGCCGTCAGGGGCGCGGGCAGCCAATCCGGTCCGATGGACCTGAGGGGCATCAGTCCAAAGCGGGCACGCCGACGATGGGGGGCGCGCTGATTTTGGGGGCCTTGGTGGTCTCAACACTGCTGTGGGCGCGGCTTGATAATATGCATATTTGGGTGGTGCTGTTTGTAACCATTGGCTTTGGCGCGATTGGCTTTGCCGATGACTATGCCAAAGTCTCAAAGCAAACCTCTGCCGGGGTTCCGGGCCGGGTGCGGCTGGGATTGGGGTTTGTGATTGCTTTGATCGCCGCGCTGGTGGCTGCGCAATTGCATCCCGAAGGCCTCCGTTTACAGGTGGCCGTGCCGGTGCTGAAAGACGCATTGGTGCCCTTTGGCATAGTGTTCTTTCCCTTTGCCATGATCGTAATCGTCGGCACGGCCAATGCGGTCAATCTTACCGATGGTTTGGATGGTTTGGCCGTTATGCCGGTGATGATTGCCGCCGCGGCGCTCGGGGTTTTGGCCTATGCGGTGGGCCGGGTTGATTTTACCCAATATCTGGACGTGCATTATGTGCCGGGAACGGGCGAGTTGTTGATTTTCTGCATGGCCTTGATTGGCGGAGGCTTGGGCTTTTTGTGGTACAATGCGCCACCTGCCGCCATATTCATGGGCGATACAGGCAGCCTTTCACTGGGCGGGGCGCTGGGCGCCATTGCCGTTTTGACCAAACATGAGATTGTTTGGGCGATCATTGGCGGTGTATTTGTCGCCGAGGCCTTGAGTGTGATTATCCAGGTGTTTTGGTTCAAACGCACCGGTCGGCGTGTGTTTCTCATGGCACCGATCCATCATCATTTTGAGAAAAAAGGCTATGCGGAAAGCCAGATCGTGATCCGTTTTTGGATCATTGCCATTGTCTTGGCGATGATTGGCCTGGCGACATTGAAAGTTCGGTAGATGGACATCGGGGCCGCGCGCCCATTGGAGAGCAGAGCATGATAGCAGTTCAGGGAATGCATGGGCGCCGGGTCTTTGTACTTGGAATGGGCCGCTCTGGATTGGTCGCCGCGCAGGCCTTGGTGGCTGGTGGTGCAGATGTGCTATGCTGGGACGACGGCGAGGCGGGGCGCAAGCGGGCGCAGGAGGCGGGCTTGCAGTGCAGAGATCCGTTACGTGACGGGCTTGAGGGGATGGATATGCTGATCACCTCACCGGGGATTGCGCACCTCTATCCAAAGCCGCATCCGGCCATTGCCCGAGCGATGCAGCTTGGCATTCCTCTCGACAATGACATTGGCCTATTCTTTCGCTCCTTTGCGACGCAATCTTGGACCGGGTTTGACCTAGCGCCCAAGGTGATTGCTGTGACCGGCTCAAATGGCAAATCCACCACCAGCGCCCTGATACATCATTTGCTTGAGGTGGCTGGACGGCGCAGCCAGCTGGCGGGGAATATTGGCCGCGGGGTGCTGGATCTTGAACCGGCTGAGGATGGCGATGTCATCGTTCTGGAACTGTCCTCCTATCAGCTTGAACTGGCCCGTAGCCTAACTCCTGATATCGCAGTCTTTACCAACCTCTCTCCAGATCACTTGGACCGCCATGCCGGCTACGGCGGCTATTTTGCCGCCAAACGCCGCCTGTTCTCGGAGGGCTGTCCAGATGTTGCGGTCATCGGCGTTGATGAGCCAGAGGGGCAGTATTTGGCCACGCAATTTTCCGATCACACCCATGATGATCGGGTGATCCGCATCCTTTCCGGACAAAAACCCAAAGGTAACAACTGGCAGGTGACGGCCCGCAAGGGATTTTTGGCGGAAAGCCGAAAGGGCCGGCAAATCGCCTCAATCGATCTGCGCGATATCCCTGGATTGCCTGGGGCACATAATCACCAAAATGCTTGTGCCGCCTATGCGGTGCTGCGCGCTTTGAATGTCGCGCCGCGGGTGATTGAAGAGGGACTGCGCAGCTTTGCGGGCCTGCCACATCGTAGCCAGGTGATCGGTGAGCTATCTGGCGTGCGGTTTGTCAATGACAGCAAGGCCACGAACGTCGACGCCGCGCTCAAAGCGCTGAGCGCATTTGACACTATCCGCTGGATCTGTGGCGGGTTACAAAAAGAGGGAGAGCTCTCGGCTCTGCAACCGGCCATGGGGCATGTGCAGAAAGCCTATGTGATTGGCCGCGAGGCGGAGGCTTTTGCGATGCAGCTTGATGTGGATTGCGAGGTTTGCACGACGATGCAGGCGGCCGTATCTGCCGCCTATGCACAAAGCCAACCCGGCGAGGTGGTCCTCTTAGCCCCGGCTGCGGCAAGCTTTGACCAATACGACAGTTTTGAAACCCGCGGCGAAGATTTCATTGCACAGGTGGCAGCTCTCAAAGGGACTTAGGCCTGCACGCTGTGCTTTTTTGGCGACGATTGGCGCGTTAGGGCTGAACAATTATTTTGCGTATAAAATTTTATTTGTAAGGACATATTATGATACCAAAAAAGTTGCATTTTGAAGGGTTGGCGATGAAAGCAAAAGGCCGGACAATTGCACCCAGTCTTGGGCTAAGTTGAACCAAGATTATTAAATTGTCATTTTTTTCCCCTAACCAAAGAGCGTCTCGCCCGGCAGCGGCCATCTTTTTCAGATATCGAAAACAGTCACCTAGATTATGGCCTGTAATTATGGCTATAAGACTGGGCGATAATACGGGGCGATAAGTGCCAGGCCGCGGCTACAGCCCTACCTTAATCGACTGGCCTGCCACCCACCCAGAGGACCAGGCCCATTGGAAGTTATACCCGCCAAGCCAGCCGGTGACATCCACACATTCGCCGATGAAAAAGAGACCAGGTTGAGTTTTTGCCATCATCGTTTTGGATGAGAGCGCAGCGGTGTCCACCCCGCCGACCATCACTTCTGCCGTGCGATACCCCTCGGTGCCTGCTGGGGTGAGCTGCCACTGGGTGAGGCGCTCGGTGAGACGGTCCAGCTGCGCGGCGGTGAGATCGGCAATACGTTCGGGCAATGTGAGATCGTGCAGCACTAAGGGCACCAGCCGAGCCGGCAGAAGGCGTGCGAGGATGCTCGAGGGTGATTTTCGCCCTTCGGTTTGCTTGGCGTCCCGCACAGCTTGGCGCAGGCCCTCTTCTGACAACAGTCGCAGAGTGAGCAGGTCGCCCGGTGCCCAATAGCTCGACACTTGCAGTGCCGCAGGCCCGGACAGGCCGCGGTGCGTGAACAATACAGCTTCCTCAAAAGCGGTGCCATTGGTCTGCAAGAGCGCGGGGGCGGAGACGCCACTTATGGACTTAAAGGCCTCCTGCTGCGCGCCGGAAAAGGTGAAGGGCACCAATCCCGCGTAGGTTTGCGTCAAGGGAATGCCGAATTGCTGGGCCAGGCGGAGGGCGAAGTCGGTGGCCCCCATCTTCGGGATTGGCTTGCCGCCGCAAGCCACCACAAGATTACGCGCTGTGACCGATCGTGACCCCTGCGCTCCGTTGAGCTGGATCGCATAGCCAGCTTCAATCGCATTGACCGATTGCACAGAGGTGTTAAGCTCGACCTGTCCACCTGCCTCAGCCACGCCTTTGAGAAGCATGGCGACAATCTCTTTGGCAGAGGTGTCGCAAAACAATTGTCCCAGTGTTTTTTCGTGATAGGCAATGCCGCTGCGGGCCACCCAATCAATGAAATCCCATTGTGTGTATCGGGCCAGTGCGGATTTGGCGAAATGCGGATTGCTGCTGATATAATTTTCAGCTGAGGCATATAGGTTGGTGAAGTTACACCGACCGCCGCCGCTGATGCGAATTTTCTCGCCCGCGGCCTTTGCGTGATCAATCACCAAGCATTTGCCAGGCGCTTGCGCGGCGCAGATCAACCCAGCCGCTCCAGCGCCGATAATGAGTGTGTCAAAGTCCATAGGCGATGACTTGCCTGTTGCGGGGCAAATGGCAAGGCAATTGGTACTGGAAAAATGCGCAAACTCCGGCTAATGTTGAAGGAGACCTCAAAAATGGGGCGCAGTACAGGCGGTTTTACGATGACAGAGATGGTACATGGGCCTTTGCCCGTTGAAGTGCGCGATCCAATTTTGCCGCGGTGGTGGCGAACCGTGGACCGTTGGACGATGGCGAGCGTTCTGTTTTTGTTTATTTTTGGTTTGATATTAGCACTCGCAGCCTCGCCCCCATTGGCAGAGCGCAACAATCTTGAAGCGTTTCATTATGTGCACCGGCAAGCGATCTTTGGGGGTTTGGCCCTTGTGGCCATGACCATCACATCCATGATGTCGCCCGATACGGTGCGGCGCTGGGCCACGGTGGGCTTTGGCCTTGCGCTTTTGGCGCTGATCTTATTGCCGATATTTGGAACAGATTTTGGCAAGGGCGCGACGCGTTGGTATTCTTTTGGGTTCGCCTCCGTGCAGCCTTCTGAATTTATCAAGCCGGTCTTTGTGGTGTTTTCAGCTTGGTTGATCTCAGCCTCCTTCGAGCCTGGCGGACCTCCTGGGCGGATGATGTCTTTCGCCGCGGCGGTGGTGATTGCCGGGTTTTTGGCCCTGCAACCTGATTTTGGTCAGGCCAGTTTGATCCTCTTTGCTTGGGGCGTTATGTATTTCTGCGCCGGAGCGCCACTTTTGTTCATTCTGTCCATGGCCGCAGCAACGGTATTGGCCGGTTTTGTGGCTTATAATTTCAGCGAGCATTTCGCACGACGCATTGACGGCTATATGGCCGCTGATGTGGATCCAAATACCCAGCTTGGCTATGCGGCCAATGCAATCCAAGAAGGCGGATTATTTGGTGTCGGCACCGGTGAAGGTTCGGTGAAATGGTCCTTACCCGATGCCCATACGGATTTCATCATTGCGGTGGCAGCTGAGGAATATGGCGTGCTGATGGTCTTGGTCATTTTGGGGCTATTTGCCGTGATCGTTCTGCGAACGCTGGCCCGTTTGGTGCAAGAGCGGAATCTTTTTGTGCGCCTCGCTGGGACCGGTTTGGTGTCGATGTTTGGGGTGCAAGCGATGATTAACATGGGGGTCGCGGTGCGTTTGCTGCCGGCTAAGGGCATGACTTTGCCTTTCGTCAGCTATGGTGGATCTTCCTTGATTGCTGGCGGCGTTGCTCTGGGCATGATCCTGGCCTTTACGCGCAGTCGTCCCCAAGGGGCTTTGAGCGCTGTTTTGCGTGGATATTGATATGACACAATCTCCCCTTTTGGTTCTCGCGGCCGGTGGTACTGGCGGGCATATGTTCCCGGCGCAGGCCGTGGCAGAGGTCATGTTGGCGCGCGGGTGGCGGGTGGTTCTATCGACTGATGCGCGCGGTGCACGCTATACGGGCGGGTTTCCCCCCGAGGTTGCGATAGAACAGGTTTCCAGCGCCACTTTCGCCAAGGGTGGGTTGGTTGCCAAAATTCTCGTGCCGATCCGCATAGCCCTTGGCATCACAGCTGCGCGGCGAAAAATGCGCCGGGATCGGCCAAAGGTTGTGGTGGGATTCGGCGGTTATCCGGCCATACCGGCCATGGGGGCTGCAACTTCGCTGGGCGTGCCCTGTCTGTTGCATGAGCAAAATGGGGTTCTGGGGCGCGTCAATCAATTGTTTGCGCCGAGGGTCAATCAAATCGCCTGCGGTACATGGCCCACTGAATTGCCTGCGGGGCTGACCGGCCATCATGTGGGCAATCCGGTTCGCGCGGAGGTCTTGGCGCGCCATGCTGCGGGCTATAGCGCACCTGGCGATCATTCCATGAGCCTTCTGATTATCGGGGGCTCGCAAGGCGCGCGTATTTTGTCTGACGTGGTCCCTGCGGCTATTGCCTTATTGCCCAAGAGCTTGCTCAAAAATTTGAGCATTGCGCAACAGGCCCGCGAAGAGGATCGCGCGCGGGTGCAAGCGGCCTATGAAGATATGGGTCTGCGCGCCGATGTCCGGCCGTTTTTCGATGATATTCCCGAGCGCATGAGTGAGGCGCAGCTGGTGATTAGCCGCTCCGGCGCCTCCTCTTTGGCGGATATTTCGGTCATTGGCCGCCCATCGGTTTTGGTCCCCTTGGCAGCGGCCATCCGTGATGAGCAAACCGCAAATGCCCGCGCATTGGTCGAGGCGGGTGCCGCGCGGCTGTTGACCGAAGACGCCTTTACGCCCGAGGCTTTGGCCCGTGAAATTCAAGATATATTAACCAATGGCACTCAAGCCCAATCTATGGCCGAGGCGGCGCTGAGCTGCGCCAAGCCTAAAGCAACAAAAACCCTTGCCGATATGATCGAGGCCTTGGCCGGAGCGACGTGATGAACAAAGTAACCAAACTGCCTGGAGACATCGGCGCGATCCATTTTGTCGGGATCGGCGGCATTGGCATGTCTGGCATAGCGGAGGTTCTGTTGGATCAGGGCTATCGGGTGCAGGGATCTGACTTGAAAGCCTCTGAGATCACCCGTCGGCTTGAGCGTTTGGGTGCCACGGTATTTTTGGGGCAACGGGCGGAGAACTTGGCGGGTGCTGAGGTGATTGTTGTCTCTACGGCCATTAAACCGGACAATCCTGAACTGGATGAGGCGCGTAAAGCCGGCCTGCCGGTGGTGCGGCGGGCCGAAATGCTGGCCGAATTGATGCGGCTCAAGTCGAATGTGGCTGTCGCTGGCACCCATGGCAAGACCACCACCACGACGATGGTCTCAACTTTGCTGCATGCAGGCGGATTTGATCCAACGGTTGTGAACGGTGGTGTCATCCATGCTTTTGAATCCAACGCCCGCACGGGCCAGGGAGAATGGATGGTGGTCGAGGCCGATGAGAGTGACGGCACATTCAATCGCCTGCCAGCAACCATTGCCGTGGTCACCAATGTGGATCCTGAGCATATGGAGCATTGGGGCAGTTTCGACAATCTGCGCCAGGGATTTTTCGAATTTGTACATAATATCCCATTTTATGGTCTAGCGGTCTGCAACACAGATCACCCCGAAGTGCAGGCTCTGGTCGGACGAATTACGGATCGCCGGGTTGTGACCTATGGGTTTAACACCCAAGCCGATGTGCGGGCTGTCAATCTGTCCTATGCCCAGGGCGCGGCCTATTTTGACGTGGCGCTGCGCGATGGTCGTGTAATCACCGATTGCACCCTGCCCATGCCAGGAAATCACAATGTCTCGAATGCTCTGGCGGCAGTGGCCGTGGCGCTGCATTTGGGTATGAGCGCGGAGGCGATCCGCGAGGGTTTGAAGAGTTTCAAGGGCGTCAATCGCCGCTTCACGCGGGTGGCTGAAATTGACGGGGTTACAGTGATTGATGACTATGCTCATCATCCGGTGGAAATTGCCGCCGCGCTCAAAGCGGCACGTCAATCCCATTCGGGCCGGATCATGGCCGTGCATCAACCGCATCGCTATTCGCGGCTGAATGACCTGTTTGAAGAGTTTTGCACCTGTTTTAATGATGCAGATGTGGTTGGAATTATGGATATTTTTGCCGCAGGCGAGGCGCCCATTGAAGGGGCTGATCGTGACAGCCTTGTGGCCGGGCTGACCAATCACGGGCATCGCAACGCGCTGGCGGTGGCTGATGAGGCCGCACTTGCCGCCTTTCTCACTGAGCAGTGCAGACCGGGCGATATGTTGATTTGTCTGGGTGCCGGTTCGATTTCAGCTTGGGCGCATGGATTGGCAAAGTGAGCTTGGGTGGGCGCTTGGTTGTTGGCATCAAGACCTCAGCAAACCAAGGTGAAGAGATCTACTTAGGGCTTTGACTTGGCGGCCATGATCCGGTCTAAAGAAACGGAATTCTTGAGGCGCAGATGATGTCTATTCCAACTCCCCGCGGGCGCTTGACGCTGAACCGCTCTTTGGCGGATCTCACATGGTTGCGCGTGGGGGGCGCCGCAGATGCAGTGTTCCAACCAGCTGATCGGCAGGATTTGGCCGAATTTTTGGCTCAACTGCCACAAGAAATCGCGATTTTTCCGATGGGTGTTGGGTCAAACCTGATCGTGCGAGACGGTGGGTTGCAGGCGGTGGTGATCCGTCTGGGCCGCGGTTTTAACGCGATTGAAACGGATGGTGACATGATCCATTGCGGGGCCGCGGCTCTGGACAGCCATGTTGCGCGCAAAGCGGCAGAGGCCGGGCTTGATCTGACCTTTCTGCGCACCATCCCTGGAACGATGGGCGGGGCGCTCAAGATGAACGCAGGCTGCTATGGCGCATATGTCGCCGATGCTTTTGTCTGCGCAAGCGGCTATGATCGGGCCGGCCGTGCGGTATCTTATGATGCGAAAACCCTCGGATTTTCCTACCGCAGCAGCGATTTGCCGCAAGATGTTGTCATCACTGACATCACCCTGCGCGCTTTGGGGCGGGATGCGCTGGAGAGGCTGCATCAAAAGATGGCGGACCAACTGGCCAAACGCGATGAGACACAGCCGACCAAGGAGCGGACCGCGGGCAGCACCTTTCGCAATCCAGCCGGCTTCAGCTCGACAGGCCAGGCCGATGACACACATGATCTGAAGGCCTGGAGCCTGATTGACGCGGCCGGATGCCGGGGGCTTGAGCTTGGCGGCGCGCAAATGTCACCCAAACATTCGAACTTCCTCATTAACACAGGCGCGGCCACCGCCACGGATCTCGAGGCTTTGGGGGAAATGGTGCGAAAAAAGGTTTACGATCACAGTGGTTTGACGTTAGAGTGGGAAGTAATGAGGGTCGGAGATCCCAAGGACGACTAAACGCGATTTAAATCGCCGCAACAAAAGCCCCTGAAGAGGGCGAAATATTGAGCGAGAACAGTGGGTATGTCGAGCAGGACTCCCGAAACTGTGGCCGTTTTGATGGGTGGGCTGGGCGCGGAGCGCACTGTCTCCCTATCGACAGGCCAAGAATGTGCCACCGCCTTGCGACAGGCGGGCTATCGGGTTGTTCAAATTGATGCGGGCGCGGATCTCGTTGCACAGTTGCAGCGGGTGCAACCGGATGTTGTGTTCAATGCTCTGCATGGGCGCTGGGGCGAAGATGGCTGTGTCCAGGGTTTGCTGGAGTGGATGCAAATTCCCTATACGCATTCAGGCGTGCTGAGTTCAGCGCTTGCAATGGATAAAGAAAAAACCAAAGAGGTGTTTCGCGCCGAGGGTCTGCCTGTCGTTGAGAGCTTATTGATTGCGCGGGCAGATTTGGATGAGACACATCCCATAGCGCCGCCCTATGTCATCAAACCGAACAATGAAGGATCCTCTGTCGGAGTTTATTTGGTAGAGGCGGGCGCGTCCTGCCCGCCGCCCATGTCGGAGGATATGCCTGATATCGTCATGGTAGAGACCTTTGCGCCGGGCCGCGAGCTGACCACAACCGTAGTCGGCAGTCGTGCCTTGACGGTCACGGATATTTTGACCGATCGCTGGTATGATTATGAGGCGAAATATGTTGAAGGCGGGTCAGAGCATGTGGTGCCGGCCAATTTGCCTCAAGATATTTTTTCCGCCTGTCTCGACTATGCGCTTAAAGCGCATGATGTTTTGGGCTGCCGCGGGATTTCGCGTACTGATTTTCGTTGGGACGAGGGTCGAGGGCTGGATGGTTTGATCCTGCTGGAAACCAATACCCAACCGGGGATGACACCCACCTCGCTCTCACCGGAACAGGCCGAGGCGGTGGGGATTTCTTTTCCAGACTTATGCAAATTTTTAGTGGAGGATGCCTCATGCAACCGTTGAGTGCGCCAACTCCACTGATCGCGCCAAGACGTGGCGAGGATCGCACGGTTGCGAGCGACCCTGCGCCGTCTGTTCTGAGCTATCGGTTGCAGCGCCTTTGGCTCACGCCGATTTTTCGCGCATGTGTCCGGGTGGGTCTGCCGGCCTGTTCAATTGTGGGTTTGGTTTGGATGTTTTTATCCCAAGATGAAAATCGGGCCTATCTGCGCGGTTTGGTCCAAGAGGCACAGGTCAATGTGCAAAACCAGCCGGTCCATCAATTGCAAACCTTGACTATTGAGGGGGCATCGCCCCTGTTGGCGCAGGAAATCCGGGCGGAATTTGACGATCTTTTTCCTATCAGTGCGTTTGAATTGGATCACGAGGCTATGCGCCGCTGGATTATGGACATCCCTTCCGTGGCGCATGCAGCGGTGATTGCATCCCCCGGTGGTTTGCTTTCAGTGCAGGTCAGCGAAATCGCGCCAGAATTCATTTGGCGCACAGTCGAGGGGCTGCAACTGGTCTCGGCTGGCGGTGAGCTATTGCGCCGGGTTGAGCGGCGAGCCGATTTTCCGCATCTTCCCTTGATTGCCGGAGAGGGGGCTTTGGAGGCTCTGCCGGAGGCACGCGCTTTGCTAAAGACCGCCGCGCCGGTCGACGACAGGTTGCGCGGTTTGGTGCGGATTGGCGAGCGGCGCTGGGATGTGGTGCTGCTCGATGGGCAAACGATTGCCCTGCCAGAGGCCAATCCGGATCCTGTCTTGGCGCAAGTTCTCGTTCTGAGCGCGGCGCAGGATTTGTTTGAGCGTGATATCTTGATGATGGATTTTCGCAATCCACGCCGCCCCACCCTGCGTCTGCGCCCGCAAGCTTTGGCCGGGTTGAAACAGGTGAAGGGCGTGACATTTTCGGAGTTTGTCAAATGAGTGATTTTTATCAAGCCCAACGGGCGATGCGCGCCTTACGAACCACCGCTATTCAACGCGGGGTGATCGCGGTGATGGATGTGGGCAGCTCAAAAGTGGCCTGCCTAATTTTGCGGTTTGATGGGCCCAGCGAGATTTCATCTGGTGAGGTCATTGGCTCCATGGCCGGACAAACGAGCTTTCGGGTGATTGGCGCGGCCACCACAAAATCGCGGGGCATGCGCTTTGGTGAAATTGAATCGATGGCAGAGACAGAACGGGCCATACGGACTGCGCTGCAAGCCGCCCAGAAAATGGCCTCGGTGCGGGTGGACCATGTGATTGGCTGTTTTTCTGGCGGTGCGCCCCGCAGCTATGGGGTATTTGGCGAGGTGTCCATTGCCGATGACGCAGTGCACTCACAGGATATTGGCCGCGTGTTGGCGGCCTGCGATCTGCCTGATTTTGGCGAAAGCCGCGCTGTGATGCATGCGCAGCCAATTAATTTCACTCTGGATGATCGAGCTTGGATGACCGATCCGCGTGGTCATGTCGGGCAAAATCTTTCTGCAGATCTGCATATTTTGACTGTGGAAGAGCGTGCCATACAAAATCTCAACCAATGCGTGAAACGCTGTGATGTTGAGCTGGCGGGCGTGGCCTCCTCGGCCTATGTCTCGGCGCATGCGGCTTTGGTTGAAGATGAGCAAGAGCTTGGTGCGGCCTGTATTGATATGGGTGGCGGGGCGACCGGCATTTCTGTTTTCTTCAAAAAACACCTGATTTATGCCGACAGCGTGCGGATGGGTGGCGATCATATCACCAGTGACATCTCCATGGGTCTTCAAATTCCAACGGCCTCGGCCGAGCGTCTCAAAACCCTCCATGGGGGGGCAATGGCCATGGAAGTGGATGACCGCGAGATGATTGAAACCGGCGGCAATAGCGGCGATTGGGAACATGATCGCCGCCAGGTGAGCCGGTCGGAACTGATCGGAATTATCCGCCCGAGAATTGAGGAAATTCTTGAAGACGTCCGCGACCGGCTTGATGCGGCAGGCTTTGACAACCTGCCCGGGAAACAAATCGTTTTGACTGGAGGGGCCAGTCAGCTCCCTGGGCTCGACGGTTTGGCGGCGCGCATTTTGGGCCAACACGTTCGCCTCGGTCGCCCCATTCGTGTGCAGGGTCTGCCGCAAGCGGCCACCGGACCGGCCTTCTCTGGTGTGGTGGGCTTGGCGCTCAATGCGGCACATCCGCAAGATGAATGGTGGGACTTTGAGGTGCCACAACCGCAATTTGTCGGTCGTCCGCTGCGTCGCGCCCTACGGTGGTTTCGCGACAATTGGTGAAAGGCCCCTATGGTGAATAGCAAAATTTAGCGTAAATCGGCGTTTTCTATGCTATATTTTGTAAAAATAGAGACTTTTTTCGTGACGCGAGTCAAAACTGGCGTTACAATAGTTAAAAATTGGTGTGCCGCAGAGCAGTGCGGACAAAGCAGGTGGATAAAATTATGGCTCTAAACTTAACCATGCCCGAGCAAGATGACCTGAAACCCCGTATCACGGTCTTCGGTGTTGGCGGTGCGGGCGGTAATGCTGTTGATAATATGATTGAAAAAGAGCTTGAGGGCGTGGAATTTGTGGTTGCAAATACCGACGCGCAAGCTTTGCAGCAATCGAAAGCTCCAGTGAAAATCCAAATGGGCTTGAAAGTTACGGAAGGTCTCGGTGCCGGGGCGAAAGCCACCATTGGGGCTGCGGCTGCTGAAGAAAGCATTGAGCAAATTGTTGACCAACTTGCCGGCGCGCATATGTGCTTTATCACAGCTGGCATGGGCGGTGGCACAGGCACGGGCGCGGCACCGATCATTGCGCAAGCGGCCCGCGAGCTTGGCGTTTTGACCGTAGGGGTTGTGACCAAACCCTTCCAGTTCGAGGGCAGCAAGCGCATGCGTCAGGCCGAAGAGGGTGTAGACTCGCTGCAAAAGGTTGTCGACACGCTGATTATTATTCCAAACCAAAATCTGTTCCGTCTGGCCAATGAAAGCACCACCTTTACGGATGCTTTCAGCATGGCTGATGATGTTCTTTATCAAGGCGTTAAAGGTGTGACTGACCTGATGGTCCGTCCGGGCCTGATTAACCTTGATTTTGCCGATGTGCGCGCCGTTATGGACGAAATGGGCAAGGCGATGATGGGAACAGGCGAGGCCAATGGCGAAAATCGCGCGGTTGAAGCGGCGGATAAAGCGGTCTCTAATCCTTTGCTGGATGAGATCAGCCTGCGTGGCGCAAAAGGCGTCTTGATCAATATCACTGGTGGGGCTGATTTGACCCTGTTTGAGTTGGACGAAGCGGCCAATCGCATTCGCGAAGAGGTTGATCCAGACGCGAATATTATTGTCGGTTCCACTTTGGACACGACTTTGGAAGGGGTGATGCGGGTTTCTGTAGTGGCTACGGGCATTGATGCCGAGCAATCCAACCATGCCTCTGCAATGCCGACGCCCCGTGTAGCGGCACAGACGGAAGCTGTGGCACCAGAAGCTGATCAAACGGCAGAGCAGCCTGTGGCGCTTGAGTTCCCATTTGATACGGAGGCCGAAGAGCCGAGCATTGCTGCGACAACTACAGCCGAGGATGATATTCCTGCACCAGCCTATCAGCCGCAAATGGAAGAGCCTGAGCAAATTGTTGTGCCTGAGCCAGCGGCCCCGGCGGCTTCTGCTCCGGTTGCACCAGGAACGCCAACACCCGAAGCAATGGCTCGGTTGCGCGCGGCTGTCGAACGCGTGCCAGAGACGACTGAACCGCGGATGTCCCGTCCCTTTGGGGAGCCTGCCGCGCCTGCTAAGGGTAAATTTGGTATTAACTCCTTGATAAATCGGATGACAGGGCAGGGCGACTCAGCCGCTTCAGAGCCCCGCGCCTCTGCGCCTTCGCTGAACCAACAGAGCTTTGAAGCCGATGAGACCGGGAGCGAAGCGGATGAGAGAATTGAGATACCAGCGTTTTTACGCCGACAGGCCAATTGATCCAAAGATCCTCATGATTTTTAGAGAAGGCGCGAAATGGCGCCTTTTTTATATTTAAAATTAATACGTTATTTGTTTTGGCTTCAAAGAAGGCGTTTGCTTGCTGATCGCTTTTTGAGAATGTTTCAAATGGTTGCAAACTGTGAGTTGCGTCGAACGGGCACACAAACTAGCGATGCAGCAGGCATTTTCTGGAAACCCTGAGGTCTTTTTGCAAAATACATTGAAATCAGACGTGGTGTTCACGGGCGTTGGTCTGCATTGTGGGCGTGATGTGACGCTGCGCGTTCGGCCGGCGGCTGCGCAAACGGGCATTTGGTTCCGGCGCACAGATATCTCTGACACAGACCCCTTTATTTCTGCTAATTGGCAATTTGCCGTGCATACAGCGCTGTGCACACGCCTGGTCAATTCTGACGGTTTGGGCGTCTCGACGGTTGAGCATGTCATGGCTGCCATTGCGGGCTGTGGGATTAACAATGCAATTCTTGAGCTCGATGGCCCTGAAGTGCCGATTATGGACGGCTCCGCATTGGAGTTTGTTCGGGGGTTTTTGAAGGCGGGCTTGATTGAGCAAGCTGCACCCGTTCAGGTGCTGGAAATCTTGCAAACGGTCGAAGTTCAGGAAAACGGTGCCTATGCGGCTTTAATGCCCTTTGGTGGCATTGAGATGGATTTCTCAATCGATTTTCCAGACGCGGCGATTGGCCAGCAATCTAAAACGCTCAACCTTGCCAATGGAAGTTTTGTGCATGAGCTCTGCGACAGCCGGACTTTTTGCAGAAATTCGGATGTGCAAGTGATGCGTTCCAATGGTTTGGCCCTTGGTGGCACATTGATGAATGCGGTTGTCATTGAGGGTGCCGATGTTTTAAGCCCAGGCGGCATGCGTCACCCGGATGAACCGGTGCGTCATAAAATGTTGGATGCTATGGGTGATCTTGCGCTGGCCGGCGGCCCGATTATTGGCCGCTATGTCGGGCGGCGCGCTGGTCATACGCTGACCAACAAACTGCTGCGCAAGCTCTTTGCTCAAACGGGTGCCTTTTGCTGGATGGATTGTGATGCGCATATGTCCGAGCGCCTGCCAGGTGCGGGATTGGTGCAAGAAGACGCGCAGAATTACGCATAGCGGCGCGCTTGCGGTAAAAAAATTTCACTCTTTCATTTTGCCACAAATATTTCTGTGCTAACCCTATCTGTGAATTAAGGATGAGGGTTACCATGCGGTCTCACTATGTGATTCTTCTTTGTTTTTTGACAGTTGCGGTTGCAGGGTGCAGCGCGCTGAAAAATGAACCGAACGTCGACATTGATACTTATTCCGCCAAGGAGATTTATGATCTGGCTGAGGATATGCTCGCGAAGAAGCGTCCACAGAATGCTGCGAAATATTTTAGTGAGATTGAACGGCTCTACCCCTATTCCGAATGGGCCAAGCGTGGTCTCATCATGCAGGCCTATAGTTTTCATCAAGATAAAGACTATGAAAACAGCCGAAGCTCGGCGCAACGCTACATTGATTTCTTTCCTGCCGCTGAAGATGCAGCCTATGCGCAGTATATACTGGCATTGAGCTATTACGATCAAATCTCCGAAGTTGGGCGAGACCAGGATGTGACCGTCAAAGCTTTGCAGGAATTGCGCCTTCTGATTGAGCGTTACCCTGACAGCAAATATGCGAAAAACGCGACCGAAAAATTTGATATGGCGTTTAGCTTTTTGGCGGCAAAAGAGATGGAGATTGGCCGCTATTACTTGCAGCGCGGTTATTACACCTCTGCGGCCAATCGGTTTCGCAAAGTGGTGCAAGAGTTTCGCACGACCGAACAAACTCCAGAGGCACTATATCGTCTGATGGAATGTTACCTGTCATTGGGTTTAAGGGGTGAGGCGCAATCTGCCGCTGCGATTTTGCAAGCAAGCTACAGCAGCACGCAATGGCACGACGATAGTTTAATTTTGCTCAGTGGCGAGGGTCTGCTTCCTGATGCGGGTGGGCAAAACTGGCTGTCCGCCATCTACCGACAGACGATCAAGGGCCAATGGTTGTAACCAAAGCGAGGCGGCGATGCTGCGTGGGTTAAGCGTTCGTGACATATTGATCATTGATCACTTGGAGCTGGATTTTCAGCCGGGGCTCAATGTTTTGACCGGGGAAACTGGAGCGGGCAAATCTATTTTGCTCGATTGTCTTGGCTTCGTTTTGGGATGGCGTGGTCGGGCGGAACTCGTGCGCCACGGGGCCGAGCAAGGCGAGGTGGTTGCTTGGTTTGATCTGCCGGGGGACCATCCGGTGAATGATATTCTAAAAGACAGCGGGATTGAGCCCGAAGATGAGTTGATCCTACGCAGGATAAACAGCCGCGATGGGCGCAAGACCGCTTTTGTGAATGACCGAAGGTGCTCGGGGCAGGTTCTGCGCCAAATCAGTGATACATTGTTGGAGCTGCATGGGCAGCATGATGACCGTGGCCTATTGAATGTGAAGGGCCATATGGCGTTGCTCGATGATTTCGCTCAGGCAGGCCCCTTGCGTGACGATACGCGCCAGGCTTGGCGTGCGCTTGGCTTGGCTAAGGCGGAACGCACCGCCTTGGCTGAAAAGATTGAGGCTTTGGCGGTGGAGGAAGATTATCTGCGCCACACGGTCGATGAGCTGGAGGCTTTGGATGTCCAGCCTGGCGATGAAGGTCAACTGGATGCCAAACGTCGCTTGATGCAGGCAGCTGTTAAGATCCGCACCGATGTGACCAAGGCTCATCAAGCGCTCTCACCCCAGGGTGCGGAGGGGCAAATCAGCGATGCCAGCCGTTGGCTCGTGGAAGCGGCCGAGCATCTGGAGGGGCAATTGGATGCGGCGATCGAGGCTCTTGATGGGGCTTTGAATATGCTTGGGCAGAGCCAGCAAGAGATTGAGACTGTGTTGCAAGACTTGAGTTTTAATGCCTCCGAGCTGGAACAAACTGAGGAAAGATTGTTTGCCATTCGGGCTGTGGCCCGCAAACATGCGGTATTGCCTGATGAGCTGCCGAGTGTTGTTGCTGAATTCAGTGCGAAGCTACAGACTTTGACCAGTGGCACGGTCGAAGTTGATAGTTTGCAACGCGAGGTGGAGGCCGCTGAGGTGACTTATCTGCAAGCGGCAGAGCGGTTGCATGAGGCGCGCATCTCCGCAGCCGATGCGCTCGATCGGGCTATGGCCGCGGAGTTGGCACCGCTTAAGATGGAGCGTGCGGTGTTTAAGACTGAAATTTCTCCAAACGAAGCGGGGCCAAATGGCACCGAGACGGTCGCTTTTACCGTGGCCACCAATCCTGGCGCGCCAACTGGAGCTTTGGAGAAAATTGCCTCTGGAGGTGAATTAAGCCGCTTTCTTTTGGCACTCAAAGTCTGCTTGTCGGAGCGCAGGCTTCAGCGCACTATGATCTTTGATGAGATTGATCGCGGTGTTGGTGGTGCAACAGCCGATGCGGTTGGGCGGCGTTTGGCGCAATTGGGCGCTGACGGACAAGTCTTGGTCGTGACCCATTCTCCGCAGGTCGCGGCGCTGGGTTCGGCGCATTGGCGCGTTGAGAAACGGGTAGATGATGACAAAACGCTGTCAACTGTTGTAGCGCTAACGCCAGAGGAGCGGGTGGATGAAATTGCCCGCATGTTGGCGGGGGATGTGGTCACCGATGAGGCCCGCGGCGCGGCCCGCTCGTTACTGGGTGCGCTTTAGACCTGTTCTATGGTGATCTTATCATTGAGATGAAATGCCAAATGATCCTTGATTCTGGCCAAATCTTTCTTTTGCGTCTCATAGCTCCAAGCCACGTTTTCAATTGGCCCATTTTTGGTAATGATCGAGAAATAACGCGCATCGCCTTTATGCGGGCACTGGGAGATTTTGTCAGTTTGGTCCAGAAATGCCATGGCGATGTCATCGCGGGGAAAATAGATCACCGGGTCATAGCCCCGCTCTGTAAGCTCCAAAGCTCCGCGGGTCTCTGCAATAACTGCGCCTGCGGCGCGGATGGACCATTTGCCTGACAAGGCTCTAATTTTTATATGTTCTGTCATAATGGGTCTTTGTCCCACTCTCGGCGGTCGGTGTCAAATGCTGCGCGTGGCCTGTGCCAACCATTGGCCTGTTGGCGGCGCCAGCAGCGGCGAGAGTTTTGTATAGACCTCGTGATGGTAGGCGTTCAGCCAATCTTTTTCGCTCTTTGTCAGTTCGGATGCCTCAATCAAGCGCAGGTCAATGGGTGCGTAGGTGAGTGTTTCAAAGGCCAGCATGGCGCGATCATCGCCGCCTGGCAATGGCTCTGCTTCAATGACTGTGATGAGGTTTTCGATACGAATGCCAAAGGCACCGGGACGATAGTAACCTGGCTCATTTGACAGTATCATGCCCGGCTGCAACGGCACATCACCGGCACGCGATAGCCGTTGCGGCCCCTCGTGAACCGACAGAAAACTTCCAACCCCATGTCCGGTGCCGTGGTCATAATCCTGGCCTGCGGCCCAGAGGGGTGCGCGGGCAATGCCATCAATATCGCGGCCCGCCAATCCTTCGGGAAAGCGTAGCTGCGATATGGCAATCATGCCTTTCAATACCCTTGTGAAGGCTTGCCGCATCTCTTGGCTGGGATTGCCAATTGGCAATGTGCGGGTGATGTCGGTGGTACCATCTTGATATTGCGCACCGCTGTCGACCAACAAAAGGCTGTCACGATCCAACGGGCGGTTGCTTGTCTCGGTGACCCGATAATGCACCACGGCCCCATGTGGGCCAGATCCGCTGATTGTGTCAAAGCTGATGTCATGCAACAGGTCGGTGGCGGCGCGGTAACTCTCAAGCTGCTTTACAATGTCAATTTCACTGAGCTCGGAAGGATCGGCAGCGTCAAACCAGGCCAGAAACTGCACCACCGCCGCGCCATCGCGCAGATGCGCAGCCCGGCAGCCCTCCAATTCCCTGCGCGTCTTGCAGGCTTTTGGCAGGCTACAGGGATCCCGACCGCGTAAAACCTTTGCTGAACCGGCTGACAGAGCGTCGAAGGCGGCTTGTGGCAGGGACGCTGGCTCAATCAGAACGGTTTCAGTGAGGTCTTTCAGCTGTTCGGGAAAGGCGTCCCAAGGGGCAAGCGTGACAGTTTCAGGCAGAGTCAAATCTGCAAATTTTATTTCATCGCCAAAGAGTGTTAGCGCACCATCGGCACCTAACAGCCCGAAACACTGGGCAATCGGTGTGCGCGGCACATCACGGCCACGCAGATTGAGCAGCCAACACAAGCTGTCTGGTAGGGTGATCACAGCTGTCTGCGCAGCTTGCGCTGCAAGGGAAGCGCCCAGACGGCGGAGTTTAGCTTCAGCGGTCTTGCCGCAAAGATTGGGTGGATGCGCCCAGGCAGGCGCGTTGGGCGGGGGGGGACGATCCGTCCAAATGGCGTCCACCCCATTCGAGTAGGCCACAAGGGACATGCCGCTGCCGTCCAATCCCGCGCGCAGAGTTTCGATCTGCTCGACCGTATGGAGCCAAGGATCAAAGCCGATGACCGCGCCCGGCGCAGCGGTGTTCGTCAGCCATTCATGTAAGGGTGTTTCTGGCCAATGTACGGGCGTGAAATCTTCCGCCACCTGTTCGCATATCTGTAATCGATAGCGCCCATCTATAAAGATGCCAGCTGTGGTTTCCAAAATACAGGCAAATCCAGCGGATCCGGTAAATCCGGTGAGCCAAGACAGGCGCTCATCGCAGGCGGCCACATATTCGCCTTGGTGGCGGTCGGCCCGTGGGACGATAATGCCGTTCAGCCTATTTTGTTCCATCCAACCGCGCAATTGGGCCAAGCGTGGCGGGCCCTGTTCGGGAGAGGTTGGGGAGTCAAATGTTTGCAACATGGAATGGCGCCTTGTTCAGCAGCAGATCGTGCACGCAGATTGAGCCAAGGCTGGCGCGGCGGCAAGGGAGAATTTGCGTTCTGGACTTATCCAGTCCGTTTTAGGCCCATTACGCGGGCCCGCGCGCGCGAGTCGCTCTCAAACAGGGCGGCGAGCTGTTCGGTCATGGCCCCGGCCAATTGTTCCACATCGGTAATGGTGACCGCACGGTCGTAGTAGCGTGTCACGTCATGGCCAATACCAATCGCCAAGAGCTCAACCTGCTGGCGCTTTTCGACCATAGCAATCACATCGCGAAGGTGTTTTTCTAGGTAATTGGCAGGGTTGACCGAAAGCGTGCTGTCATCGACCGGCGCCCCGTCGGAAATCACCATCAAAATTTTTCGAGACTCATGGCGCACGGCCATGCGGCGATGCGCCCATTCCAGAGCTTCGCCGTCGATGTTCTCTTTGAGCAACCCTTCTTTCATCATCAGGCCGAGATTTGGCCGAGCGCGGCGCCAGGGGGCATCGGCGCTTTTGTAAATGATATGGCGCAGATCATTAAGACGGCCTGGACCCTGTGGCCGGCCCTCCGCGAGCCATTCCTCACGGCTTTGCCCGCCTTTCCAGGCACGGGTGGTGAAGCCCAAAATCTCTACCTTCACGCTACAGCGCTCCAAGGTGCGGGCCAGAACGTCAGCGCAGATGGCAGCAATGGAGATGGGGCGACCGCGCATAGAGCCGGAATTGTCGAGCAACAGTGTCACGCAGGTGTCGCGGAATTCGGTATCTTTTTCGACCTTAAAGGACAGGGGCGTTGTGGGGTTGGCAATCACCCGCGCCAAACGCCCCGCATCTAAAGTGCCCTCTTCAAGATCGAATTCCCAACTGCGGTTTTGCTGTGCCTGCAAGCGGCGCTGTAGCTTGTTGGCCAAGCGGCTAACGGCGCCTTTCAAAGGTTCAAGCTGTTGATCGAGATAGGCACGCAGCCGTTCCAGCTCTTGCGGATCTGCCAAATCTTCCGCCCGAATTTCTTCATCAAATTCCGTACGGTAGACCATATACTGCGGATCTGCATCAGAGACGGGTTGCGGTGCAGGTGGCTCCAGAGGGGCTTCGCCCTCTGGCAGTTCCATTTCTTCACCCATGTCACTATCGGCCATGTCATCCATAGAGACTTGCGCCGTTGAGGCATCTTGCTGCTTATCTTGGCTCTGTTCTGGATTGGCGTCATCTTGCTCTTCAGCATCGTCGTCTTCGCCGGTGCTGTCGGGTTGATCGTCTTGATCTTCATCGGCTTCAGCCTGGTCTTCGGCGTCCTCATCTTCGAAATCGGGATCGTCACCGAGCTGGTCACCATATCCCAAATCCTGGATGATCTTGCGGGTAAATTTTGCAAATTCCGCTTGATCGGCCAAAATCTCTTCGATCGAGCCGAGACTGCCGCCGGTTTGCCCTTCAATAAAATCACGCCAAAGATTCATCACATTGGCAGCATCCGGGGGCAGGTCCCGTCCGGTGGCGAGATGACGCACGAGATAGCCGGCGGCCGTTGCCAGCGGTGCTTGGCTGGCTTCGCGAATATCGCCAAAGCCCTGACGCAACGCTTCATTCTCAATCTTCGCATCAATATTGGTATGGGTGCCGGGCATGGCGCGGGCGCCAACCGCTTCACAGCGCGCTGTTTCCATCGCATCATAGATGTCACGGGCCATTTGCCCCTGTGGGACATAGCGGTCGAATGTGCTCGCGTCGTGGAATTTATGGCGCAGAGCCAGAGCGTCAGCCGTGCCGCGAGCCAAACGTACCTCTTGCTCAGTCAACCGGCGGCTGACCTGAGGCAGTCGGATGGAGTCGTTGGTAGAGCCCGGAGGATCCACCGAATAGGTGACCGACAGCTCGGCATCATCGGCCATAACCTTGGTCGCTTCGGCCAGTGCCTTTTTGAACGGATCGGCAGGATTGTCGTTATTTTGCATCAATATGATCCACTTGGGGCCCGCTCAATTGGGGCTTACGACAGGCTCGCCGATACGGCCGATTCTGGCAATTCTTCATCAAAGCAGCGCTGGTAGAATTCAGCCACTGTTTGGCGCTCCAGCTCATCGCATTTGTTCAAAAAACTCAAGCGGAAGGCGTAGCCAACATTGCGGAAAATCTCAGCGTTTTGTGCCCAGGCTATAACCGTGCGCGGAGACATCACAGTTGAGAGATCGCCGTTTTTAAAGGCTGTGCGCGATAGATCAGCGACGGTGACCATCTGTTTAATGGTGCGTCGTCCGTCTTGTGTATTGTAATGCGGGTTCTTGGCCAGAACGATGGCCGATTCGGCCTCGATTGAGAGGTAATTCAACGTAGACACCAAGCTCCAACGGTCCATTTGCCCTTGGTTGATCTGCTGCGTGCCGTGATAAAGCCCCGTGGTATCGCCAAGCCCAACGGTGTTGGCTGTGGCAAAAATACGGAAATAGGGATGTGGGTTGATCACTTGGTTCTGATCGAGCAGGGTCAGCTTGCCGTCCACCTCCAAAACCCGTTGGATCACGAACATCACATCCGCGCGCCCAGCATCATATTCATCAAAGACAATTGCAGTGGGATTGCGCAGGGCCCAGGGTAAAATCCCTTCCTGGAAATCTGTAACTTGCTTGCCGTCTTTGAGCTTGATGGCATCTTTACCGATGAGGTCGATACGGCTGATGTGGCTGTCGAGATTGACGCGGACAGCAGGCCAGTTCAACCGGCTGGCAACCTGTTCGATATGGGTTGATTTGCCGGTGCCGTGATAGCCTTGGATCATGACGCGGCGGTTGTAGGCAAAGCCTGCGAGGATGGCCAAAGTGGTGTCTGGATCAAATTTATAGGTGCTGTCGATATCTGGCACGCGAGACGTGCGATCGGCAAAGCCTTTCACAACCATGTCTGTGTCAATTCCAAATACTTCGCGGACCGAAATATCTTGTGTTGGATGCGTGTCGATATCTAAACTTGTGTCAGCCATAGTCTTATTCCTTTGTACCCCGGCAGTGCGCCGCGCTGTACGTGCAACATAATGCGGCAAAGGGCAAGGGAAAGACAAAATCCAAATTGCGCTGCGCCATGCGCCCCCTGGCCCCATGCGTGTGTTGAACCTGGACCTATGTTTGTTTGAATTGCGCTCCCAATAGCTGCGTGCTGGCTGCGATAGAGAGGCAATATGGTTATTTGAAGCTGCGGCTGTCTTTGATCTGATCCCAGGCCCAGACCACTTCGCCCAATTGCTCTTCCAGGCTGCGGTTGCCGCCATTCATATCTGGATGCAGCACCTGGATCAGTGACTTATAGGCCTTGCGAATTTCAGCCTTGGTCCAGTGATCTTTGGCCTCCAAAATATCCAGCGCGCGACGCTCCGACGACGGCAATTTGCGCGTGGCCCCAGTGATCGATTTTCCCGGATTTTGTGTCGCATTTGCGCCCAGAACCTGATGCGGGTCATCTACGCCGAGGCGGGCCCAAGCCCGTTGTTCTTCGCTGGACCGCAATGGTTTGGTTTCGCGCTCCCACACGCGGTCACTGTCCATTTGTTTTTGCAGCTCTTCTTCAGAGTTGCCGTCAAAGAAGTTCCACTTCAGATTGTATTCGCGTACATGTTCTTTGCAAAACCAAAAATAATCATCCAAAATATCTGGCGACTTTGGGGCGCGGTATTTTCCCGATTCCACACAGCCGGCATGTTCGCATTTGCGCGTTGAGGTCTCGAAAGCGCCTGACATGCCCCTGCGACCGCGTGGGTTATTTTTTTTCGCCGTGGATACGGACATATCAAAACCGAAGGGATCATCCTTCTTCATCGCATTCACCTTTCCGACTCGGAGATCAGAGTTTAGACCTGAATGAGAAAGATGAAAGGGGTGGAGATGAGAAAACTCGAAAGAACAGCAGATCTTATCGAAAAAATTCTGCGGGAGGCGTTTAATCCGCAGGAATTAGAGGTGTCTGACGTGTCAGAGGCCCATCGTGGGCATTCCGGGTTTCAAGAGGGCGGGGAAAGTCATTTTGAAGTTCGCATTACCGCAACTCATTTTTCCGGCATGAGTCGCATTGACCAGCACAGGGCAATCCACGCGGCGCTAGGGCGTGATTGCATAGAGCGTATTCACGCATTGGCTTTAACCGTGCGCGGCGCTTAGGCACGCCGCATCAAACATCCGGTATTCACAGGGCCAGTTTGGCCGCTACGATTTGATTGACCACTTGCGGATTGGCTTTGCCGCTGGTGGCTTTGATCACTTGTCCGACAAACCAGCCCGCCAATTTTGGATTTTGCTGTGCTTTTTCCACCTGGGCAGGATTATCGGCGATGATTTGATCGACAGCGGCTTCAATTGCTCCGGTGTCGGTGACCTGTTTCATGCCGCGGCTTTCGACGATTTCGGCTGGGTTGCCACCCGCCGTATAGACGATCTCAAATAGGTCCTTCGCTATTTTGCCAGAAATTTCACCACTTGCGATCAGGTCAATAACTCCGCCCAGTTGATCGGGGCTGACCGGGCAATCGACGATGGTGACATCATCTTTTTTCATCCGGCCGAACAGTTCGTTGATGACCCAATTGGCCGCCACCTTTCCATCGCGGCCCTGAGCCACTTTCTCAAAATAGCTGGCATTCTGCGTTTCAGCCGTCAAGACGTTGGCATCATAGTTTGACAATCCAAATTCATTGATAAAGCGGTGTTTTTTTGCATCAGGCAGTTCTGGAAGCTGGGCTGCCAGATCATTGATCCACGCCTGCTCAATCTCTAAAGGCAGAAGGTCCGGACAGGGAAAATAGCGGTAATCATGCGCCTCTTCTTTCGAGCGCATGGACCGGGTTTCGTTTTTGTCGGCATCATAAAGCCGGGTTTCTTGCGTCACCTCACCGCCGTCTTCCAATATCGCAATTTGCCGGCGGGCCTCATAGTCAATCGCTGCCTGCATGAAGCGCATGGAGTTCATATTCTTAATCTCGCAGCGCGTGCCGAGGTGCGAGAAATCTTGCGTGGCTTGATATTTCTCATAGTCCCCAGGCCGGCACACAGAGACATTGACATCGGCCCGCAGGCTGCCGTTTTGCATATTGCCATCGCAGGTGCCGAGATATTGCATGATTTGGCGCAGTTTGGTGACATAGGCCGCCGCCTCTTCAGGGCCGCGAATATCCGGGCGGCTGACGATCTCCATCAGGGCGACGCCGGTGCGGTTGAGATCCACAAATGAATTGTTGGGATCCATATCATGCACCGATTTTCCGGCATCTTGCTCCAGGTGTATGCGTTCTATGCGCACCAAGCGCGCTGTTCCGTCTCCCAATTCGACGAATACTTCGCCCTCTCCTACAATCGGATGATAGAGCTGGCTGATTTGATAGCCCTGTGGTAAGTCAGGGTAAAAGTAGTTTTTGCGATCAAATGCAGAAAATGTGTTGATATGTGCTTTGAGCCCAAGCCCGGTCCGCACCGCTTGCGCCACGCATTCTTCATTGATGACGGGCAACATGCCGGGCATGCCGGCGTCGACAAATGCCACATTTGAGTTTGGTTCGGCACCAAATTGGGTGGAGGCCCCGGAAAACAGTTTGGCCCTTGAGGTGACCTGCGCATGCACCTCAAGGCCGATCACCAATTCCCAATCATGCTTTGCCCCGGCAATGACCTTGGGTTTGGGTGTTTCAAAAGTTTGGTCCAGCATAGCAGTGCCCCGATAAATTCTAGTGTTTGCCCGTGTTCTACGGTGAACCGCCCCGCTCGACAAGATGCGCTTAAGCTATCGCGATGATTTAGGCGTCCAAAAGCCGAGTGACCATCTCCTTTGTGTCCCGCGATAGATTGGGCTTGGCGGCAAGCCGGTCAAGTTCGGCGCGCATGAGCGCTTGACGCGCGTCATCATAGCGCCGCCATGTTTCGAAGACGGTGGTCATACGAGCGCAGAGTTGCGGATTTATATCATCAAGCGCAATCAGCTGATCGGCCACCAGACGATAGGCAGATCCATCGGCTTGGTGAAACGCCGCCGGCGTCATGGCCAGGGCCCCGATCAATGCGCGGAAGCGGTTTGGATTTTTCAAGGTAAAATCGGGATGTTGCAGCAGGTCGCGCGCGACAGCCACGGCTTTAATGGCGGGGCAGGTGGTGACTTGCAGGCTGAACCATTTGTCAATCACCAGGCGCTCATGGCGCCATTGCTGATAAAACTGTGCCACCGCCTCAGTACCTTGACCATGGCGGTTCAGATTGCCGAGCGCTGGAAGCTGCAGGGTCATCGTGTCGGCCTTGCCAAATTGCTTCGCGGCCAATGCGCCATCATCGATATAGCTGATGAGGCGCAGGGCCAGAGCGCTCAGTGCGCGCGCGCCGCAGCTGGCCGCATCTGGGCAAAAGGGTCCGGTGAGCTGGTGGGCGTGATACAGATCATGCAGGGCATCATGGCCTTGGCGCGCCAAATGCTTGGACAATTTATGCACAGCGGCATCAATGGCCACGGGATCAGGGATCTGGCCTTGCTCTGTAAGGGCGCGGGCAATTTCATCTTGACCCGGCAGAGTGCAACACATGGCACGGAAGGCTGGATCCAAATCTTCATTGACCACCACCTGCAGCAAGGCTGTGCAATAGGCTTCATTGGGCGCCGCATCCTTCTGCAGCATGGCCAGAAGTGTCGATTTGCCCAGCTCGCGGCTGGCTTCAAAGCGGTTAAACAGATCTGGATCATGGATCAGCTGCACCAGATGTTCGGCTGGGCTGGTCTTGCGTTGTAAGATGACTGGGGCGGAAAATCCCCGCAATAGCGATGGGATCGGCGCGGAGCGCAGGCCCGAGAAGGAAAAGCTCTGCTCAGATTGCGTAAGTTCGAGCAGCTGCGTATCAAGCGCTTCGCTCCCGTCCGCATATAAAAGCCCCAGTGCAATGGGGATCACCAGCGGTTGTTTGTTTGGCTGGCCAGGTGTCGGCGGCGTGACTTGGGTGAGCGTCAATTCATAGATGCCATCGGCGAAATGGTCGCGCACGCGCACAATGGGCGTGCCGGCTTGGCTATACCAAAGTTTGAATTGGCTAAGATCCTGCCCTGTGACATCGGTGAACACAGCCAGCCAATCTTCAATTGTGCAGGCCTGCCCATCATGGCGCGTGAAATAAAGGCCTAATGCCTTTTTATACGCCGCATCGCCCACCAGAAGCTTGAGCATTCGGATCAATTCCGCGCCTTTTTCATAGACGGTGGCTGTATAAAAATTATTGATTTCCACAAAGCTCTCGGGCCGGACGGGATGGGCCAAGGGGCCGCTGTCTTCTCGAAATTGCCGTGCACGCAAAGTGGTGACATCTTCAATGCGGCGCACCTCCGCCCCCCGCATATCGGCGCTGAATTCTTGATCACGAAACACAGTCAGGCCTTCTTTGAGGCTCAATTGGAACCAGTCCCGGCAGGTGATACGATTGCCGGTCCAATTGTGGAAATATTCATGGGCGATAATGGCTTCGATACGTTCGAAATTATCGTCCACAGTTGTTTCAGGACTGGCCAAAACTGCGGAGGAGTTAAATATGTTCAGCCCTTTGTTCTCCATCGCGCCCATGTTGAAATCATCGACAGCTACAATATTGAAGACAGAAAGATCATACTCGCGGCCATACACACGTTCATCCCAAGTCATGCTGGCCTTGAGCGCTTCCAGGGCGAAGGCACATTTATCCTGATCGCCATCGCGCACATAGATATTGAGATCCACAGGCTTGCCTGATGCGGTGGTGAAGTGATCGGATACCACTTTGAATTCACCCGCGACCAAGGCGAAGAGATAGGCCGGTTTTGGCCAGGGATCTTGCCAGCGGCGCGTTGTGCCCTCACTGCGCATCGGCTCACCATTAGAGAGGGCATAGGGCAGGTCGCTGTGAATTGTCACATCGAAAGGTGCCATGATATCGGGGCGATCGGGGTAGTAGGTGATGCGGCGAAAGCCTTCTGCCTCGCATTGGGTGCAAAACATGCCGTTAGACATATAAAGGCCAGACAATTCGGTATTGGCGCTGGGATTTATCTCCACCTCGCATTGCCAGATGAAGGCTCCAGCTGGCACAGTGCAGGTCAACCCCGCGTCAGAAATCACAGGGGTGACGGCAGCGCCATTGATATAGGCCGCCAGGAGGGTCAAGTTTTCTCCATGCAAAAAGAACTCTGAGCTGCTGCTGTTCGGATTAGGCCGGAATTTTACCGTCGAGCGCACCCGTGTGGCAGTGGGGTGCAGGTCAAATTCGAGCGCGACATGCTCGACCAAATAGGCGGGTTCTTGGTAATCTTTGAGGTAGATTGTTTGCGAGTTTTCGGCAGTCATGGCGCGGCTCCTAATATGGCTGTGCGATACCTAGCGGCCTTCGGTGTCAGTTGGAATAAGCAGGGCAAGAAAACTTCACATAGGGAGTGGATTTTGTCCCCGAAGGGAAAATTGGTACAAAATAATAACCAATTTGCCTTGAAATTCACAGGCGATCTGGGTATCGAGTCTCGACCGATCCGCACTGTCGGATCATATATTTCTGGAGATTGCGACCATGCCCAAGTATATCCAAGTTTCAGGCCTCTCGGTGGCCCAAGAGCTATATGATTTCATCGAGTCTGACGCTTTGGATGGGTTGACGGTCAGCGCCGCTCAGTTTTGGGATGGCCTGTCGGAACTGGCGCATGAATTGGGACCAAAAAATCGCGATCTTTTGGCGCAACGTGCAGATATTCAGAGCAAAATTGACGAATGGCATATCGCGCGCCGCGGTCAGGCTCATGACGCTGAGGCCTATCAAGACTTTCTAAAAGAGATTGGGTATTTGGTGGCAGAGCCAGTAGATTTTTCGGTGACAACTCAAAATGTAGATCCAGAAATTGCAGCAACGCCCGGCCCGCAATTGGTGGTGCCGATCATGAATGCGCGCTATGCTTTGAACGCGGCCAATGCCCGTTGGGGCAGCCTCTACGATGCGCTCTATGGCACGGATGCTCTGGGAGACTTGCCCGGCAGTGGAGGCTATGATGCAGCGCGCGGCGCCCGTGTGATTGACTGGGCCAAAGCATATTTGGATCAAGTCGCGCCCCTGGCGAGCGGCTCGCATGCGGATGTAACACGCTACCAGATCGTGCAGGACGCGCTTGTCCCCGCCCTTACGGATCCATCCCAATATGTTGGGATGAATACAGACGATAGTGGTGCGCTGGTCGAGGTGATACTGCAAAAAAACCGCCTGCACATTGCGATTCAAATTGATCCAAATGGCACTATTGGCAGCGGAGATAGCGCGCATGTGGATGACATCCTGCTGGAAAGCGCGATCTCGGCTATCATGGATTGCGAAGATTCCGTGGCCGCAGTGGATGGGGCGGATAAGGTTGTGGCCTATCGCAATTGGCTTGGGCTGATGTGCGGTGACCTGCGCGAGACAGTGCACAAGGGCGGGAAATCCTTTGACCGGGTCTTGAATTCTGATCGCGAATATCAGCATGCGGGCAAGACACATACACTCAAGGGCCGCGCGCTGATGTTGGTGCGCAATGTGGGTCATTTGATGAGCAACCCGGCGGTCAAAGATCGTGATGGGCGCGAAATTGGCGAAGGTTTACTCGACGCTCTGTGCACGACGCTGATCGCGATGCATGATTTGCAGCGCTCAGGCGGCAACTCGCTGCACGGCTCGGTTTATGTGGTCAAACCCAAGATGCACGGGCCGGACGAGGTGGCTTTTGCCGATGAAATCTTCACCCGCGTAGAGCGTATTTTGGGCCTGCCGCAAAATACCGTAAAGCTGGGCATAATGGATGAGGAACGCCGCACAAGCGCCAACCTCAAAGCCTGCATCAAAGCGGCCCAGGCGCGGGTGGCCTTTATTAACACGGGCTTTTTGGATCGCACAGGTGATGAAATCCATACTTCTATGGAAGCCGGACCGATGATTCCGAAAGGGCAGATGAAAGTCACCCCGTGGATCAACGCCTATGAAGACCGCAATGTTGACATTGGTCTGGCCTGCGGTTTGCAAGGCAAGGCGCAGATCGGCAAGGGCATGTGGGCCATGCCAGATTTGATGGGCGAAATGTTGATGCAAAAAATTGGTCATCCGAAAGCGGGTGCGACCTGCGCTTGGGTTCCAAGCCCAACGGCCGCGACCCTGCATGCAACCCATTATCATCAGGTTGATGTGATGGCGATGCAAGCAGAGCTGAAAGCCAAAGGCCCGCGCCGCGGCCTTGATGACCTCTTGGCCATTCCTGTGGCCACCGGCAGCAATTGGTCGCCCGATGAGCTGACACAAGAAATTGAAAACAACGCGCAAGGGATCTTGGGCTATGTTGTGCGCTGGGTGGACAGCGGGGTTGGCTGCTCGAAAGTGCTCGACATCCATAATGTTGGGCTGATGGAAGACCGTGCGACCTGCCGCATCTCTTCGCAGGCCTTGGCAAATTGGCTGCATCATGACGTTATTGACCGCGACATGGTGATGGCCGCCATGAAAAAAATGGCCGCTGTGGTCGATGGGCAAAATGCAGGTGATGCCAGCTATAGGCCTATGGCTCCCACGTTTGATGGGATCGCGTTTAAAGCGGCCTGCGATCTGGTGTTTGAAGGTCGGGTGCAGCCTTCAGGCTATACCGAGCCCGTCTTGCATCGCCGGAGATTGGAATTGAAAGCCCAGCAGGCACAGTAGCCTGTTTCGTCCATTTAACCTGCACCCCGATCATAGGGGGAGCACATGAGAGAAAGCCAATGCCAGTTATGAACCTTAGAAAAGCCAAAACTATTATTCGTGGGACGTTAACCAAAGGCAAAGAGCTCGCGCTTAAACCGCTCTCTGTGGTTGTGCTGGATGCTGGTGGGCATGTGATTGCCTTTGAGCGTGACGATGGGGCGGCACCGGGCCGGTTTGCCATTGCGCAAGCCAAGGCATTTGGTTCCATCATGCTTGGCATGGGCGGCACAGCTCAAATGGCGCGGGCGGAGCAGCAAGCCTACTTTATGAATGCGGTGAACGGCCTTTATGGTGGGAAGGTGATCCCAGTCCCCGGGGGCGTTTTGTTGCGCGACAAAAAAGGCAGTGTGGTCGGCGCGGTGGGTGTGACTGGCGACACTTCTGACAATGACTTGATTGCGGCCATGGCCGGCATCGAGGCCTCGGGCCTAGTTGGCGAGGGGTAAATCCTGTCTTGGGCCATCTGTGGCGTTTGCGGCAGCCCTGCGGTGATATCGGTTGAGAAAGGCCTGCGCAAATGCGCCTTTTTTGTGCAGATGTGCTGAATTTTGGGGCTGGTCGCTTTCAGCTCCGAGAGCAGCTTGGTGAAAATGCAGCGCTCGGCCACGGCGGTGCTGCGAAGTTTTCGCCCCCCCCGGGCGGAGACATCATTAAATTTAAATAATTGATATTGAAAATTTTTGTGAGTGTTTCGCCTCAAAATCACCGCCTGTTTTAAGTGCTCCGCTTGGCCGGTGACGCCATTGATCCGACCCAGTCCGGGAGTTCGCGGCGGCGATTGTCCTGCTGTTTTCTGACACAGGTTTTGACTTGAGGGCTTTCCTGCTTGCGTTGGACATTCTATATACGAGCAAATTTCTAATAAGGTGTGACTATGGTGCGTCCCGTTATCGGCATTATCGGAAATCCTCATCTGATCAATTCAGAGTACTTGGTACACGGGGTGGGGGAGATGAATTCTCGCGCCGTGCGCAAGATTTGCAACGCTTTGCCGGTCATCGTCCCACCCGATGCGCTGCTTGCCCCGATTGAGGAGCTCACGGAGGCTTGCGATGGGTTTGTTTTTACCGGCGGTCGCCCCAATGTGCATCCGAAAGAATATGGCGAAGGTCTGACGGAAGGCCACGGAGAAATGGATGAGAAACGCGACGGTCTGGCTTTGCCGCTGATCCGCGCGCTCGTCGAGCGCGGTCAGCCCTATTTGGCGATTTGCCGCGGGTTTCAAGAGATGAACGTTGCGATGGGCGGCAGTCTTCATCCGGAGATCCGCGATCTGCCCGGGCGTGACAATCATCGCATGCCGCCTGATGGCACTTTGGAAGAGAAATTTGCGCTGCGCCACGATGTACGCTTCACCCCAGACGGGGTCTTTGCGCGGATGCTGGGCGCGGAGGTCGTGCGGACTAATACGTTGCACGGCCAAGGGATCAAAGAGCCGGGCCCGCGTGTGGTGATTGATGGCCATGCGCCCGACGGCACGCCCGAGGCGATTTATGTTAAAGATGCCAGAGGCTTCGGCCTGGGCGTTCAATGGCATCCAGAATATAATGCGGCCGAAGACCCGGTCTCCAGGCCGCTGTTTTCGGCCTTTGGAGCGGCGGTCAATG
>MDTG01382331.1_pt1 | contig 37562 bp, 33 predicted proteins | sample 811421 | NCBI WGS metagenome assembly MDTG01 (sample SAMN05326645, study PRJNA326480) | marine metagenome | isolation source: seawater | place: Pacific Ocean: South East | collected 2011
CCCAGAGGCGCTGTTTTATGGCAACCTCACTGCCTTATTTCAAAATTCACGTCGAATCTGAATTTCATGTCTCTGACTAAAATTAAGCGGCAGATTTGTATTGAAAAGTGGTATTAAGGTTGCCATTCCTTCGCATCTGGAGCGCCGAAATGAACGATGATTTTTCCGGCCCGGCGGGCATGGATGCCCGGCGAGCGGACAACGACAGGGATGTCGCACAGGCGCGAGGCGAGGAAAAATCAAGAGAATGAGAGTGACGCTCCAGAAAGCGAAAAGCTGGGGGCGGCCCTGCCGGCCAGGGGATAAGTTCCCCTGGGAGGCATCAGTCACTACGAATTTAAAAGTTGTTTACAGAAAGCAGAGTGCTATCAAACTGTGGGACACCAGTGTCCTGACGGAGGCTTTTTACGCACGGTCCGGCAGTTATTTTCCGCCGCGCATGCTGTCAAAGAACTCGTCGTTGGTTTTTGTCTGACGCAGTTTATCCAGCAGGAATTCAATCGAGGCTACGTCTTCCATTTCAGTCAGCAGGCGACGCAGAATCCATAAACGTTGCAGGGAGCTTTCATCAAACATCATATCTTCACGGCGGGTACCGGAACGACGGATATTAATGGCCGGATAAATGCGTTTTTCCGCGACTTTACGGTCAAGGTGCAGTTCCTGGTTACCAGTCCCTTTAAACTCTTCGTAAATAACCTCGTCCATTTTTGAACCGGTATCAACCAGAGCGGTGGCGATAATACTGAGAGAACCACCTTCTTCAACGTTACGGGCCGCACCGAAGAAACGTTTGGGTTTTTCCAGTGCATTGGCATCCACACCACCGGTCAGTACTTTACCGGAGGACGGAATCACAGTGTTATAGGCACGGGCCAGACGGGTAATGGAATCCAGCAGAATCACCACATCACGCTTGTGTTCAACCAGACGTTTGGCTTTTTCGATTACCATTTCCGCGACCTGCACGTGACGCGCCGGTGGCTCATCAAACGTGGAAGCAACCACTTCACCGCGCACAGAGCGCTTCATTTCAGTCACTTCTTCCGGACGCTCATCAATCAGCAGAACGATCAGATGGACATCCGGGCTGTTGCGGGTAATCGACTGTGCGATGGTCTGCAGCAGCATGGTTTTACCGGCTTTCGGCGGTGCCACAATCAGGCCACGCTGACCTTTACCGATCGGCGCCACCAGATCCAGAACCCGGGAAGACAGATCTTCAGTCGAACCGTTGCCCTGTTCCAGTACAAAGCGTTCCTGCGGAAACAGTGGTGTCAGGTTTTCAAACAGCACTTTGTTTTTGGTGTTTTCCGGCTTATCGCCATTAATCTGCGCAACTTTTAACAGCGCAAAATAACGTTCGCCTTCTTTTGGCGGGCGGATTTTACCGGCGACTTCATCACCTTTACGCAGGTTAAAGCGGCGGATCTGGCTGGGTGACACATAAATATCATCCGGTCCGGCCAGATAAGAACTGTTGGCACTGCGCAGAAAACCGAAACCGTCCTGGAGAATTTCCAGCACACCATCACCGTAAATGTCTTCACCGCTTTTTGCGTGGTGTTTCAGAATCGTAAAAATAATGTCTTGCTTGCGGGTACGGCTGACGTTGTCCAGGCCCATATCCCGGGCAATTTCTAACAACTCAGGGACGGACTTCAGCTTCAGATCAGAAAGATTCATATATAGATTGCGTAATGGCGGTTAATGAAGATTTATCGATGATTAATACTAATAAGGAAGAGGACGTCGCGGGCGGAACCCCGGACGTGCAATGACTATAGACAGATTAAATGCGGGTGTCCAGCGTAAAAAAGGCGCATATACGCCTTTTTTACAAAAAATATGCCTGATATCAGACCATAGTTATCAGGCATTTGACTGATAATTGGCGTATTTACAGGGCCTGCTCAATAAAGGCAGTCAGCTCAGATTTGCTCATCGCGCCAATTTTAGTCGCTTCTGCATTGCCATTTTTGAACAGAATCAGTGTCGGAATCGAACGGATACCGAATTTAGGCGCGGTGGCTTCATTCTGATCGATGTTCAGTTTGGCAATTTTCAGCTTGCCGGCATATTCGTCAGCGATTTCTTCCAGTACGGGTGCGATCATTTTGCACGGTCCGCACCATTCAGCCCAGAAATCAACCAGTACCGGTACGTCTGAACCCAGCACGTCGGCGTCAAAAGAATCGTCTGTTACGGTCAGCATGTTATCGCTCATGTGTTTCCCCTGTGGAATAAGTCGTGGTTCACTGTCAGGCATTGTAACCCGGCTTTGCCCGGAATCAATTCCCCAATATGGCTGCACAGTAACATAAGTGACGGCAGGAACTTGCCAAATCTGGCTGTCAGCGGCGGATTTCCTGCCATGATTCATGTATATATGGGGTTAACGGCGTGGCAGTTTGGCCGTGGAACAGTACTTTCAGGAATCAGATATGACGGATACTCAAGGAACCCCGGACGATTTGATCGCCGCAGTTGATCTGGGTTCTAACAGCTTTCATATGGTTATTGCCCAGGAATTTCAGGGTGAAATCCGCACCATCGAAAAGCGCGGCCAGAAGGTTCAGCTGGGCGCCGGTCTTGATGCCAATGGCATCCTCTCGGAAGAAGCTCAGCAGCGCGGCATTGATTGCCTGCGCGAGTTCGGCCAGCGCCTGCAGGGCATGGACGGTGGCCGCGTCTCCGTTCTGGCCACCAATGCACTGCGCGCCGCGCGCAACCGCAAAGAATTTATCAGCCGGGCCGAAGAAGTGCTGGGCTATCCCATTGAAGTCATCGCCGGGCGCGAAGAAGCGCGGCTTATTTATCTGGGCGTATCTCACACACTGGCGGATGATGCCGGCAAACGCCTGGTCGTGGATATCGGCGGTGGCAGCACTGAGTTTATTATTGGCGAGCGTTTCGAGCCGCTGGCGCTGGAAAGCCTGCACATGGGCTGTGTCTCCTTTACCCGCCGCTTCTTTGCCGATGGCAAAATCACCGAAGAGCGCTTCAACGAAGCTGTGTCTGCGGCCAGTCAGGAACTGCTGAATATTGAATCCAACTACAAAAAGATCGGCTGGCTGAGCGTGGTGGGGTCTTCCGGCACGATACGCGCGGCTGAGCAGGCGCTGATTGAGCATGGGCTGGAGAGTGAAGGCATCACGGCCTCTGGCCTGAAAAAACTGCGCAAGCAGATGCTGCAGTATAAAACCGTGGATGACGTGTCGCTGCCCGGGGTAAAACCCGAACGGCGTCAGGTATTTATCGGTGGCCTGGCCATTCTGACGGCCATTTTCAACCTGTTTGAACCCGGCCGCATGATCTATTCCGATGGCGCCCTGCGTGAAGGCGCGCTGTGGGATCTGGTCGGCCGTTCTTCCCATGAGAACGTACGCCAGCGCACCGTAGAGGGCATGTGTGAACGCTTTTATGTGGATCAGTCACAGGCGGAGCGGGTCAAAGACACAGCGCTGGCCATGTTTCGTCAGGTGAAAAACGACTGGCAACTGGATGGCATGGCCGAAGCCTTTATTGGCTGGGCCGCACAGCTGCATGAAATTGGCCTCGCCATCTCCCACAGCAGCTTCCATAAGCACGGCGCCTATCTGTTACAGCATGCCGATATGCTGGGGTTTACCCGCCAGGGACAGGCTAAACTGGCCGCACTGGTGCGCAGCCACCGGCGCAAACTGAACAGCGATCTGTTCAGTGAAGTAGCCCCGGCCCGTCAGCAGGTGGCCATGAAACTCGCCCGCCTGCTGCGACTGGCGGTGACACTGAATCACAGCCGTGGCGCCTATCCGGTACCGGTACCCGAACTCATCCCATCGGGTCAGCGTCTGAGCATCCGCATGCCCGAAGGCTGGCTCGATGAACATCCCCTGACGGCCAGAGATCTGGCAGCGGAAGCCGCGGTGCAGAATAACGCCGGGTTTGAAGTCGAGATACTCTGAAATCAGACCGGGGCCGGGCAATCTCTGCCTCAGCCCCGGCAGTCATCAGTCTTTACTGACCACTTCCATCGCATCCACATTCTGGAAGCCTCGCGGCAGCTTATTACCGCGCCGGCCACGCTCGCCCAGATAATGCTCAAGATCCGCAAATTTCATTTTCAGATGACGCTTACCGGCATACACCAGCAAAGTGTCATCCTGCGTGAAGGCTACCGCACCGACCATCAGTTCTTCACGGGCGGCGGCTTTAGCGCTGTTAATACTGATCATCTTATTGCCTTTACCGCGCGCCATCTGCGGTAAATCAGCGGCCGGGAACACCAGCATACGGCCTTCATTGCTGACTGCGGCAATCCAGGATTTTTCCGGATCAATAATCGCCGCCGGCGTCAGCACGCGGGCATTATCGGGCACATTAATGAGGTTTTTACCGGCTTTATTCTTACTCTGCATATCCGCAATGGTGCCGATAAAACCGTAGCCGGCATCAGTACTGAGCAGATACCGGTCTTCATCTTTGCCCATCAGAGCGCTGATAAAGCTGCTGCCCGATGGCGGCGTCAGGCGTCCGGTCAAAGGTTCACCCTGGCCACGGGCGGACGGCAGGGTATGCGCCTGCAGGCTGTAAGAACGGCCACTGCTGTCGAGGAATATCGCATTCTGATTCGACTTACCCTGCGCACTGGTGAGGTAGTTATCGCCGGCTTTGTAATTCAGGTTTTCCACATCAATGTCATGGCCTTTGGCCGAGCGGACCCAGCCTTTCTGCGACAGCACCACGGTCACCGGATCGGCAGACACCAGTTCGGTTTCACTGAAAGCTCTGGCTTCACCACGCACCACCACCGGTGAACGGCGTTCGTCACCGTATTGTTCAGCATCCGCCGTGATTTCTTTTTTGATCAGGGTTTTCATACGACGCTCAGAACCCAGGGTTTTTTCCAGGCTCTCACGTTCTTTTTCCAGCTCATCCTGCTCGCCGCGGATTTTCATTTCCTCGAGTTTGGCCAGATGACGCAGTTTTAATTCCAGGATGGCTTCCGCCTGAGTATCACTGATACCAAAGCGCTGCATTAATACCGGCTTGGGCTGATCTTCCGTGCGGATAATTTCGATCACTTCATCGATATTAAGAAAAGCGACCAGCAAACCTTCCAGAATATGCAGACGGGCCAGCACTTTATCCAGACGGTGTTGCAAACGACGACGTACGGTTTCTGTACGGTACGTCAGCCATTCGGTGAGCATGGTCTTCAGGTCTTTAACCTGCGGCCGGCCATCCAGACCGATCACGTTCATATTAACGCGATAATTTTTTTCCAGATCGGTAGTGGCAAATAAATGCGCCATTACTGCATCAGTATCAACCCGGTTGGATTTCGGTACGATCACCAGACGGGTCGGATTTTCGTGGTCCGACTCATCACGCAGGTCAGTGACTAACGGCAATTTTTTGGCCTGCATCTGGGCCGCAATCTGCTCCAGAATTTTTGCGCCGGAGACCTGGTGCGGCAATGCCGTAATCACAATATCGCCATCTTCTTTATGATATACCGCACGCATTTTAACGGTGCCACGACCGTCACGGTACATCTTACGCAGATCATCCCGCGGCGTAATAATTTCTGCTTCGGTCGGAAAATCCGGCGCCACAACATGGTCGCACAGATCATCCACTCCGGCTTTTGGCTCATCCAGTAAACGGATACAGGCACTGGCTACTTCACGGATATTATGCGGCGGAATATCCGTCGCCATCCCCACTGCAATGCCGGTGGTGCCATTCAGCAACACATTAGGCAGGCGTGCCGGCAGGGTAACAGGTTCATCCATGGTGCCATCAAAGTTGGGCTGCCACTCAACCGTGCCCTGTCCGAGCTCACTGAGCAGCACTTCCGAATAAGGCGCCAGTTTGGCCTCGGTGTAACGCATGGCGGCGAAGGACTTCGGATCGTCCGGCGCCCCCCAGTTGCCCTGGCCATCCACCAGTGGATAACGGTAAGAAAATGGCTGCGCCATTAATACCATGGCTTCGTAGCAGGCGCTGTCGCCATGGGGGTGATATTTACCCAGCACGTCACCCACTGTACGGGCAGACTTTTTGTACTTAGCGGTATGTTTCAGACCGAGTTCGCTCATGGCATACACAATCCGGCGCTGTACCGGTTTGAGACCATCGCCGACATGCGGCAGGGCGCGGTCCAGAATCACATACATAGAGTAATTCAGGTAAGCGCTCTCGGTGTATTGTTTCAGCGACTGGCGTTCAACGCCTTCGTCGGTGTAGCTGATCTGATCTGTCATAATTCCTCAGAGTCAGGTTTACTCAGGCCACTGTTATTTATGCAAATAAAAGTCGCCTGCAGTCGGTTTACAAATCAATGGTGTGCCGGATTATTTCTGCCCACCGTACCGTTCAAAAAAGCAGCCGCCATCCATTGGCCGCGCATAGTAATAACCCTGCACCCACTCACATCCGATGCGATGCAGAGTCTGTTCCTGTTCTTCCTGTTCAACCCCTTCCGCCACCACGGTCAGGCCCAGACTGCGCGCCATTAAAACAATCGCGCGGATGATTTCGTAGTCGTTGATATCATCATTGATATCACGCACAAAAGACTGGTCAATTTTCAACACGGTGACCGGCATGGACTTGATTTTACTCAGTGACGAGTATCCGGTACCAAAATCATCAATGGCGAATTCAACGCCCATGTCGCGCAGCTTCTGTATCTGTTGATTGACTTCGGTGGTGCCCGACATCATCAGACTTTCTGTCACTTCCAGTTCCAGCCATTCCGGGCGGAAGCCGAGGTGATTAAGAATACCCGCCACGGTGTTGGCAAAACTGGCATTAATCTGAATAGCCGACACATTGACGGCAATTTTATCCAGCTCAAGTCCCTGCTGACGCCAGAACATAAACTGCTGACAGGCCGATTTAAGCACCCAGAAGCCTAACTCTATAATCATTCCTGTGGTCTCTGCCAGAGGAATAAAATCCAGGGGGGAAATAGCTCCCCGTACCGGATGGGTCCAGCGCAATAATGCTTCAACCCGGCGTGGGCGTGATTCGCCGACATAAAACTGCGGCTGATAGGCCAGCTGGAATTCATGGTTTTCCATCGCTGAGCGCATGTCCTGTTCCAGCGACATGCGCGAATGAATGGTATCGGTCAGCTCCCGGCGATAATAACAATAACGGTTACGGCCAAGCTCTTTGGCTTTATGCAACGCCGCATCGGCATTGCGGATCAGTTCCTCTACCCGGTTACCATGTTCCGGATAAATACTGATGCCGGCACTGGCAAACACACTGAGCATATGCCCCTGCAGGCTGTACGGCCGGGAAATAACCTGCAACAGCTGTTCACATTTTTCCTGTATGGTGGTGGCACTGTCCACCTGGGTCAGGACCACAACAAATTCATCACCGCCAAGACGTGCGCAGATATCAGAATCCCGGACGTTGGAATCCAGCCGTTGCGCCACATCTTTCAGTAGCAGATCGCCGATGTCGTGACCTATGGTGTCATTAATATCTTTAAAGCGATCCAGATCGATAAAAATAATTGCCAGGGATTCACCACTGCGACGCGAAAGCTGTAGTGCGTATTCCAGTTTTTTATTCAGCAACAGCCGGTTAGGCAGACCGGTCAACACATCATGATGGGCGATATGCTCAAGGTTTTCCTGGGCTTTTTTCAATTCGGTAATATCGCGGCTGAGACCAAAGACGCCCAGCAACTCCCCCTGAGGATCGTATATAGGCGTCTTTTTCGTTTCGATCAGCATGGTGGTGCCATCAGCGCCATGCACCCACTCTTCATTTGTGGCGCCGCCTTTGCGGCTCAGCGCTTCACGGTCTTTTTGCTGAAAAAACTCCGCGGTTTCTTTATCGAATATTTCCAGATCGTTTTTACCCACCGGATCGACGCCAAAGAATTCGTTATAGCGGCGATTGCTCAGCACATACCGGCCTTTAAGGTCTTTGTAAAACATCAGATCAGGAACCGAATCGATAATATTACGCATCAGCTCAGTCCGCTGATCGAGTTGCGCATCACTCAGGCGACGCCGGCGTATTTCCGTCACAAACAGCAGCAGAATAAATAAAACCGCGAGCACCACCAGGGTCAGGGTAACAATTCCGCTGCGGTGCTGTTCAAAAAATCCCGGGCTCTGGTTAAGAACGGTAACGGATTCCGGGAACATGACATCCCCCAGTCCGTAGCGTTCCAGCACTTGTCTGTCGACGGTGGTTGTGAAATCGTTCTGCCATTGGGCGGGAATATCTGCCGCGGCATTGCCAGCCAAGATATCCAGGGCGATGTCGACCGCTTTTTCCGCATTCCTGTGAATATCAGTAAATACACCACCGGCCAGACCATCACCGATACCGGACTGCCATAAATGCCAGACCGGGCTGGCGGACGTACTGGTGATTTTTGAAATAGCCTGATTCAGCGATAGCTTCAGATGCTGAGCGTCCTGCCGCGCTGACAGCAATACCACCGGCTGGTTGTGTATTTCACTCAAGGTCTGTTGCAGTGCCTGCCAGCTGAGTTCATCTAACGAATGAACAACCAGATTTTCGTTCAGACTGTCAGTGGCGAGCCTGAGTTTTTTCAGCCGCTCTTCGCGGCCGGGCAGTCCATCCGTAATGGCATGGATGCTTTTAAAACCGGGAAACAGGTAACGCATAAAGGAAATATATTCGTACACCGGCAGCGCTTCCGGCAGCCCGGTAAAATTACCTTGCATACGTACACGGCGGATCAGGTCAGCATCACTGACGCCCAGAAAAACCACCTGAGGCTGATGAAAAAGACGGTAATTATCAGCCACCAGCGACAACGCCTGCTGACCCGCGGCAATCACCACGTCATACGTCAGGCCGTCAGCCGCGTGTTTTTTCGCCATCAGATCACGGAAGGCAGCCAGATATTCCGGTGTGCTGGAAAAATCAGCGTCCATAAATTCAACATGCAGACGCACACCGTCAGGGGCTTTCTGTGCAAAGTTATCCCGGATGGTGTGCACCACAATCTGCGCCGCCGGGTAGGTGGGCTCATAAGACAGCAATAACAGAACCTGAGCCGGGCGCCCGGCCTGTCTGTCTGTGGCAGCAGGTTCTGCCGCCTGAAGCTGAGCGCACAGCAGGCACAGACATGCAGCAATCAGCACCCGTATTCCTGTCGCCATGCGTTTAGCTCTCCGTTCCGCAAACGGCCATTGCCGCTGGTTGAATATCAGGCGATTTCCGCCTCATTACCGTAGGTCTCAAGCCAGCTTTTACGGTCACTGGCGCGTTTTTTGGCCAGCAGCATGTCCATCATCTCATTGGTACCGTCGCCCGGTTCCAGCGTCAGCTGTACCAGCCGGCGCGTGTCCGGTGCCATGGTGGTTTCACGCAACTGCAGAGGGTTCATTTCCCCCAGACCTTTAAAGCGCTGGACATTGACTTTACCGCGTTTTTTCTCGGCCTTGATGCGCTCCAGAATGCCCTGCTTTTCATTTTCATCGAGGGCGTAATAAACGTCTTTACCGATATCAATGCGATACAGTGGCGGCATGGCGACGTAGACATGCCCGCCGGCCACCAGACTGCGGAAGTGGCGCACAAACAGCGCGCACAGCAGCGTGGCAATGTGCAGACCGTCAGAGTCGGCATCGGCAAGAATACAGACTTTGCCATAGCGCAGCCCGGTAAGATCATCGGCGCCCGGATCAATACCCAGCGCCACGGCGATATCATGCACTTCCTGAGACGCCAGAATCTGATTGGACTCCACTTCCCAAGTATTCAGAATCTTACCGCGCAGCGCCATGATGGCCTGAAATTCGCGGTCCCGGGCCTGTTTGGCGGAACCACCGGCGGAATCCCCTTCCACCAGAAACAACTCACTGCGTTCACTGTCCTGACCACTGCAATCGGCCAGCTTGCCGGGTAACGCCGGCCCCTGGGTCACTTTTTTACGCGCCACGGTTTTGGCTTTGCGCAGACGTGACTGGGCACTGGAAATGGCCAGCTCAGCGATTTTTTCCGCTTCGCCGGTGTTCTCGTTCAACCACAGGGCGAAAGCGTCTTTGACCACACCTGAGATAAACGGCGTTGCTTCACGGGATGACAGACGCTCTTTGGTTTGCCCGGCAAACTGCGGATCTGTCATTTTGGCGGACAATACGTAAGAACAGCGTTCCCACAGATCGTCCGGCGTCAGTTTGATACCGCGCGGCAACAGGTTACGGAACTCACAGAACTCACGCAGTGCATCCAGCAGGCCGGAGCGGAAACCATTTACATGGGTCCCGCCCTGCGCCGTCGGAATCAGGTTAACGTAGCTCTCCTGCAACAGTTCACCGCCTTCCGGCTGCCAGTGCACGGCCCAGTCCACGCCTTCCGTTTCACCGGTCATGGCGCCGGTAAAGGGCTCGGCGGGCGTGACTTCATAGCCGGTGGCATGGATTTGAAGATAATCCTTCAGCCCGTCTTCGTAATACCACTCCGCACTGTCTTCGGCATTCGGCGCATGAAACTTAATACGCAGCCCGGGACACAGCACGGCTTTGGCACGCAATACGTGTTTGAGGCGCGGCACTGAGAATTTGGCAGAATCAAAGTATTTCGGGTCCGGCAGGAAACGGACACTGGTGCCGGTTTTCTTTTTGCCGCAGGTATCCACCACCTGCAGATCCAGTGCTTTATAGCCGTCTTTAAAACCAATGCGGAATACTTCACCGCCGCGCCAGATAGTCACTTCCAGCACCTGCGACAGCGCATTCACGACCGACACACCCACACCGTGCAGACCACCGGAGAACTGATAGTTGTCGTTGGAGAATTTCCCCCCGGCGTGCAGCTGGCTGAGAATCAGCTCGACCCCGGATACTCCGTGCTCCGGGTGGATATCCGTGGGCATACCACGGCCGTCGTCGAGCACCGTCATGGAACCATCGCCATGCAGGGTAACCTCGACATAGCTGGCGTGTCCGGCCAGCGCCTCGTCCACGGAGTTGTCGATGACTTCCTGGGCAAGGTGGTTCGGCCGGGTGGTGTCTGTGTACATGCCGGGACGTTTACGTACCGGGTCGAGGCCACTCAGGACCTCAATGGATGACGCTGTGTATTGCTTTGACATTCAAACCTCGAAGTGCCAGCGGGATCGTTAGTTGCTGGCGAGTATAGCGGCAGCAGACAAGCTATGGGAATTGTCTGGCGGCATTCAGGGAGTTGGTTCTGTTCTTTCAGCCCAGTGGAGCAGCATCGGCAGGCGTGCGGCAAAGTGGCTGAAACTGTGATTACCGCCGCCTTCCAGCCAGGATGGACAGGCCCGGTAGTAATCGGCTGCAAGACGGTAATCCAGGGTTTCATCCCCGGTCTGCAGTAACAGCAGCAGATTCTGCGGATTCTCAATCCGTTCAATATGCATGGCCTTCAGCTGCGCGATATGTGCGTACGTCAGCTCATGCACTTCACCCGTGTAAAAATGAGTATTGGGACCAAGATAATGTTCAAACAGGTCAAATGGGCGCACCGCCGGGTTCACCAGTACTGCTTTGACACCCTGCGTCCGGGCCAGCCAGGTCGCGTAAAACCCGCCCAGCGAACTGCCGATGATAAAGACCTGTTCACAGCGTTGCTGCAGCTGCTGCAACGCCGTCTGCGCCACGACGGCCGCGTCCTGCGGGGCAAAAGGTAAGGCCGGAATCTGTATCTGCGGGGCCATGCCATGGTGACGGAAAAAGTCGAGCGTCTGCTGCGCCTTGGCGGATTGGGGAGAACTGAGAAAACCGTGCAGATAAAGACAGCCGATGTTGCGAGTGCTCAAAAAACCTCAGTAACCTTTAACCGAGTAGTCGATTTCGAACTCAATGTCTTCGACCCGGCTGACACCTGTGTCGATGCTGCCATCCGCCTGCAGATCCAGCCAGCGGTATCCCGGCGCGCGGCAATCCACGGAGAAGTCTTCCGATTGCGGGGTAAACTGTACACAGGTTGAAGGCGTCGACAGATAGCGTACGCCATTGATCATCTGATCGCTTTCCTGGTGCACGTGCCCCCAGAGAACACACTTAACCTGGGGGTAATCGCGGATCAGGGTGTGAAACTCGTCGGCATTTTTCACCCCGATGCGGTCAATCCATTCACTGCCCATATTCAGCGGGTGGTGATGGAATGTGATCAGGGTGTGTAAATCCGGCTGTTCTTTCAGTGCCTGCTCCAGCAGTGCCAGCTGGTCCTGCGCCAGACGCCCGTATACCGCGCCCTCGACCTGGGAATTGAGCATAATAATCTGCCAGTGCGGCGTGCGGATAATGCGTTCAAGATGTTCTGTGCCGGCGGCCACCTGCTGCATGGCATCCGGGTTATCGTGATTACCTTCCAGCCAGAAAACCGGACAGGCGAAAGGGGTCAGTGCGTGATGCAGATGGCGGTAAGCGGTAACACTGCCGTCCTGGGATAAATCGCCGGTGACCAGAAAAGCATCAACCGAGGGGCGCTCAGAACGCACAATATCCAGCACACAATTCATACTGTGGAGGGTTTTCATACCCAGCAGATGCCCTTCTTCCGGGCCGTTCAGGTGGGTATCTGTTATCTGTAACAGTCGCAGCGCATTGCCTGAGTCCAATGAATACAAACTGCACCTCTGTCCCTGGTTTACTCCGATGCCGGCACGGACCAGGGCATCTGTTTATTGGTATAGTCGCGGCAGTCTAAGGATTATAGCTGCTTCTTATCCGAGTTTGAGACTTTATCGACCATGACGCAATCGGACCAAGAACAAGTTCACAATTGTCATCCATTGTCAGTATAAAACCCCCAAAATGGCAGTTATCGCACTGTTATCTGCCCTTCCAGGACAGTGATCGTGGGCTGGGCGTACCCATAGCGCAGACAGTGCTCCAGCCACTCCGCAAGAAAACGATTGAGCTGGACTTTTTCATCCGGCAGCCGCATTTCCGCATTAGGATACTGATAGCGGCCATCAAATCTCTGCTGCTCCTGGTAGCCGGTCACTTCTGCCATATTGGCATCGTGATAAAGCCGCACCTGCATCACCACAGGTTGCAGCCAGCCTGGCGTCAGCCCTTCCTGACTGATACTGAGCATACTGGTGTATCTGTGGTCTTCGTCCACCCGCAGGCGAATCCTGGCGCTGTGCCCTTCCCCTTCAATAACAAACACACGCTCGTCCTCCTCATGCGGTACCAGCCGCATCAGACGCAGATAGTTGGCTTCGCACAGGGCAGCCATTTCCTGCAGATCAGGGACGTAACGTTTGGGTTTCACAGACACTCCCGCTTATCAGCTGTGTTCGCTCAGCCCGGCCATACTTCGCCGGAGGCGCAGATTATCCGAACAGGCCGGCAACCACCAGACCAGGTTAAAAATGTACTATTAATAACTCTATTTATAACTATCAGTACTGAAGAGGTGCTGATGATTAAGCTTAAGCCATTGTAACGCCATTATCGTCGCCGCATTATTAATGTCACCTTTCTCCAGCCGCTGCCAGGCGTCGGTAAAGGTCATTTTCACCAGCCGTATGTCTTCATTTTCTTCTTCCAGACCATGAATTCCCCCGACGCCCTCACTGTCGATCAGGCCGCAGAACAGATGCACACGTTCGCTGGTACCGCCCGGAGAAACCCAGTAACGGCAGACCGGCAACAGATCGTAAAAACGGCAACCGGCTTCTTCTTCGGTTTCACGCCGGGCAACATCTTCAGCGGACTCCCCGGGTTCCACCATACCGGCCACCAGTTCCAGCAGCCAGGGAGAGCGTTCGTCGTCCAGTGCGCCGATGCGGAATTGTTCCACCAGCGTAACCACATCACGCTGCGGATCATAAAGCAGGACACAAACAGCCTCCCCCCGCTCAAACAATTCCCGGGGGAATTCTCCGCTCCATCCGCCCCGGAAGAGCTTATGCCGGAGCGTGACCTTATCAATCCGGAAAAACCCCTTGAACACAGTCTCTGTCTTTACAATCTGGACATCATCTCTGACAAATTCCGGGTCATTCATGCTTGACCTACCTATATTACTGATTAAGAATATTCTAATTCCGGAGTACGACCGAACATGCACGATGTGTTGCTGCTGGTGAGACAATCAGTGCAAAATCTGGCCGATCTTTTCTGCTAGAATCCGGCTAACCCAATGACTTTAAGCTGCGAAAGGCAACTTTATGAAAAAAATCCTCTCACTGACGACTGCCCTGCTGGCTTCCGGGGTCGCCTCTGCCGCGGACCTCAGCACCATTTATGAACAGGCAGCCAGCAATGATGCGGAAATCGCAGCTGCCCGTGCGACCCGTGAAGCTGACGCGTATAACGTCACCATCGCGCGCGGCGCTCTGCTGCCCCAGGCCCAGGTATCCTACAACCATACTGAAATCAGCGCTGACCTGTCAGGTGCCCAGACCCCGGGCGGCGCTTCCGTCGATACTGACAGTGATTATGACCGCGATGTTCTGCAACTGTCAGCGTCACAGACGCTGTTTAACCTGAACAGCTGGTACACCTATCAGGCAGCCCGGACCGGCGACGAAGCCTCTGAGCTGACGCTGCAGATGTCCGAGCAACAACTGCTGCTGCGTACCGCGCAGGCCTATTTTGATGTGCTGCGCGCCAAAGACAACCTGTCCACCGCCCAGGCGGAAGAACAGGCCGTCAAACGCTCGCTGGAACAGACCAAACAACGCTTTGATGTGGGCCTGATTGCCATTACCGAAGTCCATGAAGCCCAGGCCACGTATGACCTGACCTATGTAAACCTGCTGGGCATGGAGTCGTCGCTGGATATCAGTTACGAAGCACTGGAACAACTGACCGGACAACGCTTCGATCAGGTTGACCCGCTGCGTGACGAAGTGCCGATGGAAATGCCGGAACCTGCCGACGCAAGCGCCTGGGTTGATTCCGGTATGGACAAATACGCGGGGCTGCTGCTGGCAGAAGCCAACAAAGATGCTGTCCGTCTGCAGCGTAATGCCACACGTTCCAACCATTTGCCAACCGTCACCCTGAGCGGTGCCTATATGGACGGTGATCAGCAATCCATGGACGCCAACGGTGATCCCTATGATGGCAGCATCACTCAGGTCGGTATTGAAGTATCCATGCCACTGCTGGCCGGCGGTTCTCTGTACGGTCAAAGCAAGCAGGCAGCGCTGAACTATGCCGCCGCGGATTATCAGCTGGAACAGCAGCGCCGTGCTCTGAAGCAGAATATCCGCAGCCTGTTCCGTCAGGTAAAAACCGACGTACTGAACATCAAGGCGCGCAAACAGGCCATCAAGTCCGCTGAAAGCGCACTGGAAGCCGCGGAAACCGGTTACAGAGTGGGTACCCGTAATATCGTTGAAGTACTGGATGCGAAACGCAATGTCTTCAGTGCCCAGCGTGATTACGCTAACGCCCGTTACGACTACATCATCAACCTGATGAACCTTAAGTTCTACGCCGGCACCCTGAACGAAGGCGATATTCAGCTGCTGAACAGCTGGCTGAAAGCCGCCTGATACAGCTGTACAGGAAATAAAAAAACCCGCCTGCGGCGGGTTTTTTTATGGCTGACGATACGCTTCAGGACAACCTGAGATAACCGGCGGATAACTCAACCAGGCGGCCTACGGCACCCCGGTTATCCTCCACCACTTTCATACCGGCCTCACCCATCCGCTGTCGCAGGTCATCATCCTGCAGATACTGCAGCAGCTGCTCATACAGGGTGTCAGGATCATCGCTGACCTGTGCCAGGGCCTTATGCTGCTGCAGGCTGTCGACGATGGCAGCAAAGTTGAAATGGTGGGGGCCCGTCAATGTCGCCTTACCCAGAGCAGCGGGCTCAATCGGGTTGTGACCACCATGAGCCACCAGGCTGCCGCCCACCAGCACCAGATCACAGGCGCTCAGCAACAGCAGCATTTCCCCCATAGAATCGGCCAGATATACCTGAGTCTCACTGCCGGCATCACCGGATGAACGCCGGTGCCCTTTTAAGCCGCGACTGCGCACCGCCACCGCCACTTCATCAAAACGCTCAGGGTGACGGGGAATCAACAGCAGCAAGAGATGTGGAATCTGCGCCGCCAGCGGCCGGTACAGATCGAGCAGCTGTTCATCCTCACCGGCATGGCCGGAAGCCAGCGCCAGTACCTTTCGCTCAGCCCCCCACTGGCTGCGCAAGGCCAGCCCCCGCTCATGGATGCCTGCCGGTATCGTCACGTCATACTTCACCGAACCAGTGACTTCCATGCGTTCTGATGGCAGGCCAAGCTGAACAAAACGTTCGCCATCCACCGGATTCTGCACCGCCACCATAGCCAGACGCTGCAGCATCGGGCGCGTCAGCGCGGCGAACCTGTCATAGCCACGGGCAGATTTTTCCGACATCCGGGCGTTAGCCAGCACAACCGGGATATCCCTGGATTCACAGGCCGCCAGCAGGTTGGGCCAGAGCTCCGTTTCCATCACCACCAGCAACCCGGGTTTCAGCGTATTGAGAAAACGCGCGAGAAAGGGCGGCAGATCATAGGGCATATACATATGAAAGACAGAATGACCGAACAGACGCTGCACCTGCTCTGAACCGGTTGGCGTGGTGGTGGTCACAATCACGGCGACATCAGGATGGCGCTGCTGAAAAGCTTTAACGAAAGGGGCTGCGGCCAGGGTTTCTCCCACGGACACCGCATGCACCCAGAGACCGTTTGGGCGCGGCGCGTGGGGCAGGCGCCCGAAACGTTCACTGATGCGGCGGCGGTAGCCCGGATTTCTGCGTCCACGCCACCACAAACGGGCGACGAATAGCGGTAACAACAGAGTGAATAACAGGGTGTAGAGAATACGTGCCACGAGACTTCTGCCGCCCATTGCTGCGATGTGAAAAAGTTGCGGCATCATACCATAAGCAGGTTCTGCGACTGACAACCAGCCTGTGATAAACTCCGCGGCAACTTTCCTGTGAAAAAAGAAATTGAATGATGGATGTTAAAACCCCGGATTTTCATCACGCCAGAGTACTGGTGTTTGGTGACGTCATGCTTGACCGCTACTGGCACGGACCGACATCACGTATTTCACCGGAAGCGCCGGTGCCCGTGGTTAAAATCCAGGACATCGATAACCGTGCCGGCGGTGCCGGCAACGTGGCGCTGAATATTTCCCGTCTCGGGGCCGGTGCCGACCTGCTGGGCATCACAGGCGCAGACGATAACGCTGCCGCGCTGCGCGAAATGCTGACCGCCGCCCATGTTGACTGCTGTTTTCTGCAGCATCCGCAGCATCCGACCATCACCAAACTGCGGGTTATGAGCCGTCATCAACAACTGATCCGGCTGGATTTTGAGGAAGGGTTTCATGCCACCGACCTGACCAGCCTGTACGCAGACTACGAACAGCGCCTGCAGCAGGCGGATGCGGTGATTCTGTCAGACTATGGCAAAGGCGCACTGAACAACCCCCAGCGCCTGATCAATGCCGCGCGCCGGGCCGGTAAACCGGTACTGATTGATCCTAAAGGAACGGATTTTGAGCGCTACCGCGGCGCCAGTCTGATTACGCCGAATCTGAATGAATTTGAAGCCGTGGTCGGGCCGGCCGCGGATGACGAAACACTGGTCGCCAAAGCCCGTACCCTGCTGGCCGACTTCGATCTGGACGCCGTACTGGTGACCCGCAGTGAAAAAGGCATGACACTGGTGCAGAAAAATCAGGAACCTCTGCATCTGCCGGCCAAAGCCCGGGAAGTCTTTGATGTGACCGGCGCCGGCGACACCGTCATTTCTGTTCTCGCCGCCGCGCTGGCCGCCGGTCAGAGTTATGAACAGGCCACCGCACTGGCCAATACCGCGGCCGGAATCGTCGTTGCCAAGCTGGGCACCGCCACCGTTTCCACCGAAGAACTGCGCCGTGAGCTGCGCCATGAAAACAATCAGGGCGCCGGCTTATTCGATGAAGAAAGCCTGCTGCTGTTGGTGGAAGAGGCCCGTGCCCGCGGTGAGACTCTGGTGATGACCAATGGCTGTTTCGATATCATTCACCCCGGCCATGTGCAGTACCTGAAAGAAGCCAAAGCGCTGGGTGACCGGCTGCTGGTTGCAGTCAATGCCGATGAATCGGTGAGCCGTTTAAAAGGACCGCAGCGCCCGGTCAATCCGCTCGATCACCGTATGGCGGTACTGGCGGGACTGGAAAGCGTCGACTGGGTTGTGCCTTTCAGTGAAGATACGCCGGAGCGGCTTATCTGCCGTGTGCTGCCGGATATTCTGGTGAAAGGCGGTGACTATAAAGCAGAAGATGTTGCCGGCGGGCAGTGTGTACAGAAAAATGGTGGCGAGGTGATTATTCTGAGCTTTAAAGATAATTGCTCAACCTCGGCCATTGTGAAAAAAATTCAGGAGCGTGAAATATGATTATCGTCACCGGCGGGGCCGGTTTTATTGGCAGTAATATTGTAAAAACCCTGAATGAACAGGGCCGCACTGATATTCTGGTTGTGGATGATCTCAGTGATGGCAAACAGTTCTATAACATCAGCGACTGTGATATTGCCGACTATCTGGATAAAGACGATTTTATCGCCCGGGTCAGAAATAACGACGGTATTCTCGATAACGTTGAAGTCATTTTCCACGAAGGCGCCTGCTCTTCCACCACGGAATGGGATGGCAAATTCATGATGGAAAATAACTACGAATACTCCAAAACTCTGCTGCATGCCTGTCTGGAAAAGGGCATCGCTTATCTGTATGCCTCCAGTGCTTCCGTTTACGGCGGCAGTGATGTGTTTAAAGAAGAACGTCAGCACGAAAAGCCGCTGAACGTTTACGGTTACTCGAAATGGCAGTTTGACCAGTACGTGCGTCACCTGCGGGCCACGCAGCCTGAGTTATTCAGAAGCCAGGTGGTTGGCTTCCGTTACTTTAATGTTTACGGCCCGCGCGAGCAGCACAAAGGCTCCATGTCTTCGGTTGCCTTCCATTTTAATAATCAGATTAAAGAGACCGGCGTCTGCAAACTGTTTGGCGGCAGCGGCGGGTATGGTGACGGCGAACAGCGCCGTGATTTCGTCTACGTGGGCGATGTAGTGAAAGTGAATCTGTGGTTCTGGGCGAACCCGGACAAGAGCGGCATTTTCAATCTGGGTACCGGCAGTTGCCAGAGCTTTAACGATGTCGCCGACGCAGTGATCCACTGGCATAAAGACCAGGGAATACAAGGCCGTAAAGAATACATGCCCTTCCCGGATCACCTGAAAGGTGCTTATCAGAGTTTTACCGAAGCCGATATCAGCGCTTTACGTGACGCCGGCTACGCTGAACCATTTGCCACGGTCGAGCAGGGTGTTAAAGAGTATATGGACTGGCTTAATGGCTGAGCAGAAAGGTTTCTTCCGTGATATGCCGAAGCCTCTGCTGAAGCCAGTATACTGGCCGGTGTGGCTGGGCGTATTTTTTATCAAACTGGCCACCATGCTGCCCTACCGCGCACAGTTATTGATCGGCCGCTGTCTTGGTCTGCTGCTTTATCGTCTGGCCCGTGGCCGCCGCAATATTGTGGAAGTGAATATTGACCTCTGCTTCCCGGAAAAAACCGCCGGCGAGCGGGCGCAACTGGTGCGCCAGACCTTTATCGACAACGGCATCGGCATTATGGAGACCATGATTGCCTGGTTCCGGCCACGGGATTATCTGCTGGAACGCACGACATTCCATGGCCTCGAAAAAATCACCGAAGTTCAGAAGCAGGGAAAAGGCGTTCTTCTGCTGGGCGGCCATTACACCATGCTGGATTTATCCGGCGCCCTGATCACCAATCACATTGATGCCTGCGTCAGCTACCGCCCGCAGGACAACCCGGCGATGGATTATGTGGTACAGCGCGGCCGGGAACGTCTGTATGAGGACTGTTTCACCCGCAAAGATATCCGTGGCTTTATCCGTGCCCTCAAAAAAGGCGGTATTCTGTGGTATGCACAGGATCAGGATTTTGGCCGCAAAAACAGCGTCTTTGTTGATTTCTTTGGCATCCCCACAGCAACCATTACAGCCACCTCACGCATTGCCAAAGCCGGTAACGCCGTGGTGCTGCCGCTGACGTATTTCCGCCGTGAAGATAATTCCGGCTACGATATTACTGTACACGATGCTTTGCCCATTCCCAGCGGGGACGATATCGAAGATGCCCGCCTGGCCAATGCATTTCTTGAACAGCAGATACGCCAGCACCCCAGCCAGTATTTATGGCTGCATAAACGCTTTAAAACACGTCCGGATAAAAGTGAGAAAAAAGGCGGACTTTACCGTTCCTGATCAGAGCGCAGAAGGCAGTGACAGAATTACACTGCCAGCATTAAAAAAAGCCTGCAGCTGTCGCCCGGGTTGCAGTGCCAGTTGCCCGGCACTGTCTTCGCTCAGTACGGCGGTCAGTTGCTGACCGGGTCCGTATTCCAGATCGATTTCACAACTGACGGCTCCATCCCGCCGGGCACTGACAATACCCGTGATCACATTATCAGCGCTGAGCGGTTGTGGTATGACATCAGACAAAATGATGGCGCTGGCCGGTATCAGCGCCGTGACAGCAACGCCCGGCATCAGCTGCAGCGACTGCGAACTTGCGCGGGTCACGGTGACCACCAGCATCTGTCCGCCATCCAGCCGGATATCCACTTCATCATTGACGGCACCAGGGCGCACCTGATGCACAATACCGGAGAGACGGTTTTCAGCACTGGCGGACAACATGACGGTCGGCTATCCCTTATGTGGATGTGGCGTCAGGCAGGGTGTGCGGAAACCACCCGTAAAAACGTTTCCTGCAGGACTTTAACGTCGTTGGCTGCGCGGTGGCGCTCGACACCAAATTCTTCCCACAGGGATTTCTTGGTATCGTGCCAGCTTTCCATCTGCTCCGGTGTCAGGATGCGGTTGATGGTTTCGATACGGAAACGCTGCACCAGATCAGCTTCATCAAATAAGCGTCCGAGCCAGGAAGAATCAAAACTCCAGGCGTCTGAATAGAGCGTTTTACCGCGCAGGTGTTCGTTCATTTTCAGCGCGATTTCGCGCGGAGTGAGACCCTCTTCTTCCAGCATATTGCGGGAAATACCATGAATCTCTTCCGCTTCATCACTCCAGTGCAGCCAACTGCCTGCCGGCTTGACCAGATAACTGGTGGTTTCGCGGTCTTCCAGCGCATACCCTATCTCAATCGGGTAACTGCCACGGCCAAAACCTGAGGCTTCCAGATCAATTATCGGTGGGACGCTGACTGACACAAAATATCCTTAATGAGAAACGAGTTACTAGTAATTTTACCAATATAAGTATAGCGGCTATCAGGCAGAGGGTCTGTGCTGCAGGCAGCATTCCATCCACTGCAAATGCCCGTCTATCCGGGCGAACGGTTAAGCGGTGCCACCCGCATGACTTCTTCGATGGTGGTTAATCCGGCCGCCACTTTATGAGCGCCACTGAGACGCAGACTGTGCATGCCTTCTTTCATGGCCGACTGACGCAGCCGGGCATGATCCATCTGATCATGAATCTGGGTTTCCAGGTTTTCCGTCATGGGCATGACTTCGTAAATCCCCATCCGCCCCATATAGCCGGTGCCACGACATTCAAGGCACCCTTTTGCACCATAGACATGCTCCGGGGTTTTTACCAGCCAGGGGGCGGTCAGTTGTTTCCAGGCTTTCTCATCAATTTTCTGCTGCACTTTGCAATGCGGACACAGCGTCCGTACCAGCCGTTGCGCCATCACCCCCAGTACGCTCGAACGTATCAGGTACGCCGGCAGCCCCAGCTCCAGCAGACGGGTAAAGGCAGAGGGGGCATCATTGGTATGCAGAGTGGACAACACAAGGTGGCCGGTCAGCGCGGCCTGCACGGCAATTTCAGCGGTTTCCAGATCCCGCACCTCACCCACCATGATGATATCCGGGTCCTGACGCAGTAACGCCCGGACGCCGCTGGCAAAGGTCAGATCGATACCATGCTGAACCTGCATCTGATTAAACGCCGGTTCCACCATTTCAATCGGGTCTTCAATGGTTGAGACGTTCACTTCCGGTGTGGCCAGTTGTTTCAGCGTGGAATACAGGGTGGTGGTTTTGCCCGAGCCGGTGGGGCCGGTGACGAACACAATACCGTGGTTATTACCGGTCATCTGGTTCCAGCGGCGGTGATCTTCCTTACCGAAACCCAGTTCGGAGAAACTGCGCACCAGTACATCCGGATCAAACACCCGCATCACCAGCTTTTCACCGAAGGCGGTTGGCATGGTCGATAACCGCAGCTCCACTTCCTGACCCGACGGTGTTTTGGTTTTCAGGCGGCTGTCCTGCGGGCGGCGTTTCTCTGCGATGTTCATGCGTCCGAGCGATTTCACCCGTGCCAGCACCGCCATCCCGACCTGTGCCGGCAGGTCGTAAACATTGTGCAGCACACCATCGATACGGAAGCGCACGTGGGCCACGTCGCGGCGCGGCTCAATATGAATATCACTGGCGCGCTGATCAAAGGCGTACTGCAGCAGCCAGTCGACGATGTTAACGATGTGTTCGTCATTGGCGTCCGGGGCTTTGGCTTTGCCCAGCTCCAGCATAGATTCCAGATTCTGCACCGTGCTGGCGCCATGGTGGGCCTGACGGGCATGACTGACGGAATTGGCCAGCTGATAAAATTCTACCCGGTAACGTTCGATATCCGCCGGGGCTGACAGAACGCGCTTTACCTGGCGGCGGGTAACGTGCTCAAGGTCCGGCACCCAGCCGGCAACGCCGGGCTCAGAGCAGGCCACCACAATGGTGTCGGCGAGCACTTTCACCCCCAGAATCCGGTGACGTTCAGCAAAGGCATAGGACATCAGTTCGGTGATTTTGGTGACGTCCACTTCCAGCGGATCAATCTGTACGCATTCCATGTTGTGCTGTTCGGCCAGCCATTCAGTCAGCACGTGCTCACTCAGGACTTTGCCCTGACGCCGGGCATCGGCAAATCCCTGGCGGCCGATCAGCGTCAGCGGATGCAGGTTGGCCTCATCCGGTTTACGGCGGATATTGAGCGCCTGCTGATAATCTTCGTCGTTCAGCAACCTGTGCCGGTGAAGATCATCAATCAACGACTGTAACGTCAGTTGGCGATCAGCCTGCGCCTGCATATCCGTTTCTCCTGATTAATACGGCCACCCGGTTTATAGCTGCCGGGCCAGCTGGCTCAGGTGTTCCAGAGCCCATTCGGTGTATTCATCGACACTGCGCAGCTGGTCATCATCCGCCACAGGCCAGGGTCTTTTTAACAAACATTGCGCTGCATTTATATCGCCCAGCAGGCGCAGGGTACCATCCCCCGTCTGCAAGCCTTTGCTGGCTTCCGGTATGACCCGGCTGTAGTCCAGCAGCTGCTGCATAGTGCGTCCGGCGGGTAACAGTGCACGCCATTTTTCCGCGGTCTGCGGGCGTTCGCTGTGCAGCTGCGTCACCATGTCTCTGTAGTTCTGCAGCCCCTGTCTCAGCCAATGACCAATGTTGTCTGCGCCAGCACAGAGCGCCGGCAGGTGGAAAAGTTCAGTGGCAACCTGCAGTAACGCGCTGGCCAGTGACGGGCTGCTCAGAATCTCATGAATTATCTGCTGTTGCTGCGCGCTGACAGCTTTCAGCTCTGCCCGGATATCCACTTCGGCGTCGGCGGCCTGCAGATACCCCTGCAACTGGCCCAGCACTTCCAGCCGGGCCAGGGGTGCTTCAAATTCATCCAGCGCTTCGCGCAGCGCCCGGGTCTGTCTGCGTTTCAGTACTTTGCCCGCGATGGTGGGCAGATTACGCAAACCATGCCAGTGGCTGTAAAGAATATCGGCATGGCTGGTATCAGCGTCCCACAGACAGGTTTCCAGTCCCCGTTTGAACTGCTGGAATTCATACTGCAGAAGCGCCGGAATGGCGTGCGCAAGATCCATATCCGCGCTGACGTCTGGCTGCGCCTGCCATGGCCGGCTGAGCCCCGCCAGCCGGTAACCGCGTTCGGCTTTGCTGATATCACTGAGCCACAGCGGTACCTGCTGTGTCAGCGCGCTGGCCATTTGCCAGAGCCCGGCGGCGTCGCCATCTTTTAACTCCAGTTCCACTTCGCACAGCGGCATTGTTTTACCGTCGGCACGGATTTCGCCCTGATCAATCACCACTTCTGCACTACAGCCGTTCTCCGTCCAGAGCCAGGCCTGACGTTCAAAGTGGGTGGTAAAGACTTCCGCCAACGCGGAGACATCAAGGCCTGCAGGCCAGTGTTCAGTCACCTCAGGCTGGCGCAGATAATCTGTATTCAGGGTTGGTTGTGACAGCGGCCAGTTCCACTCTCCGCGTTGCTGCATCCCGGCCACACTGACGCCGCGGGGTTTCAGCGTCTGCTCATAGCCGTTGTCGTGCTGGCGGATACGCAGTGCCGCACGGGCTGCCGCCACCTCCGCCGCGGGAGTATCCAGATACCAGTTTTTCAACGTAGAATGGCCCTGAGCCGTGGCCCGGGTATTGAGAAACTGCGCCAGTGCCTGCGCACTTTGCGGCTGCAGCCGTAATTTGAGTTCGGTTTCTTTAGTCATGGCGTTATTGTCCCACAACTGAGCAAGGACAGGTATGAATTCCCAACACCAGCCAACGCTGGTTTCCCGTCTTAAGCAACTGATCGGCACTAACAGCATCAGTTCTTCATTGCCGGAGCTGGATGAAAGCAACCTGGAAGTCATCGTATTGCTGGCCGACTGGTGCGAATCTCTGGGGATGCGGGCCGAAGTGCTGCCGGTACCGGGCCAGCCCGGCAAAGCCAATATGCTGGCCACTCTGGGGCGGGGTGATGGCGGCCTGGTGCTCAGTGGTCATACGGACACTGTGCCCTGCAATCCGGAACGCTGGCAATCCGATCCGCATACCCTCACCGAGCGCGATCAGCGTTTTTATGGTCTGGGTACCTGCGACATGAAAGGTTTTTTCGCCATGGTGCTGGAAGCGGTGAAAGACTACCGTGATGCCGATTTTAAACAGCCGCTGATGATTCTCGCCACCGCTGATGAAGAAAGTGCCATGGGGGGTGCGCGGGCGCTGGCGGATCAGGGAATACCCAAAGCGCGCTATGCCGTGGTGGGTGAACCCACCAGCCTGGTGCCGGTACGGGCCCACAAAGGCATTATGATGGAGACCATCCGCCTCACCGGCAAAGCCGGCCATTCCTCCAACCCGGCGCTGGGCGTCAATGCACTGGATGCCATGCTGCCGGTAATGGCCGAACTGCAGAATTTCCGCCTGCAGCTGGCGCAGAATTATCAGAATGCGCATTTTGCAGTGGCAACCCCGACCATGAACTTCGGCTGCATTCACGGCGGCGATAACCCCAACCGTATCTGCGGTGCCTGTGAAATGGCTTTCGATCTGCGCACCCTGCCCGGCATGAGTAACGACGATCTGCGCGCCGAAATTCAGCAGCGCCTGACGCCCATCGCCGAACAGCATCAGGTGACGCTGGAATACACCCCCATGTTCCCCGGCGTGGATTCCTTCCAGACGGATCAGAGCAGTCCGCTGGTGCAGGCCGCCGAACGTTTAACCGGCCACAGCAGTGTGGCGGTGAACTATGCCACCGAAGCCCCTTTTCTGAAAAAAATGGGGATGGATACCATTGTTTTAGGCCCCGGCAGTATTGATCAGGCCCACCAGCCGGACGAATTTCTTGATCAGCAACAGATCGATCCCTGTGTGAATCTGATCCGGCGCCTGATAGAAGACTTCTGCCTGAAGGAAAGCCGTGATTAAATCAGCTCATCGCTTACGTACAGGTTAAGGAAGCACAGTGAACCCGACTGAATACGTGCAATGGTTCCGTCAATCATCGCCGTACATCAACGCCCACCGGGACAAAACCTTTGTCATCATGTTCGAAGGGGATGCCATCGCCCATGATAACTTCACCAATGTGGTGCAGGATATTGCCCTGCTCAGCAGCCTGGGCGTGCGCCTGGTGCTGGTGCACGGTGCCCGGCCACAGATTGATGCCGCCCTGCAGAAACTGAACCTTCAGAGCCGCTTCCATCATGATATGCGCATCACCGACAGCGAGGCCCTGAATGCGGTCAAAGCAGCCGTCGGTATCGTTAAAGCGGATATTGAATCGCGTCTGTCCATTGGCCTGCCCAATTCACCGATGCACGGCGCCCGCATCCGGCTGGTCAGCGGTAATTTTGTCACCGCCAAACCCCTGGGGGTGATTGATGGCGTGGACCTGCAGCACACAGGTGAAGTGCGGCGGGTGGACCATCAGGCCATCACAGAACAGCTGCAGCAGCGTAATATTGTCCTGCTGTCGAATACCGGTTATTCCCCATCCGGGGAAATGTTCAACCTCAGTGTGGAAGACGTTGCCCAGCACGCCGCCATTGCCCTGCGCGCCGATAAACTGATTCTGATGGGTGAACATAATGGCCTGCCGGCGGGCGCCGGCGATTTCGTTAAAGAACTCACCTGCATTGATCTGGAAAACCATCTCAATCAGCTCAAAGGAGAACCCCGCCGTCACGCCCAGAGTGCGATTAAAGCAGTGCGTCAGGGGGTTCCCAGGGCGCATCTGGTGAGCTATCAGGATGACGGCGCATTGCTGCAGGAACTGTTCACCCGCGAAGGTGGCGGTACTCTGGTCAGCCAGTTTGCCTACGACCAGCTGCGGGCAGCCCGCACGGATGACATTAACGGCATCATTGAACTGCTGACGCCGCTGGAAGAGCAGGGCATTCTGGTGCACCGCTCACGGGAGTTGCTGGAAAATGAGGTGCACCGTTTTTATGTCATCGAACGCGACGGCATGATCACCGCCTGTGCCGCACTCTACCCCTATTCCGATCATGAAGCAGAACTGGCCTGCGTGGCGGTGCATCCGGATTACCGCGGCACCAACAGAGGCCAGCGTTTGCTGGAGCAGATCGAACAGGAAGCCCGCCGGCGTCAGTATCAACAACTGTTTGTACTGACGACCCGCACCGCACACTGGTTTATTGAGCATGGCTTCAGTGCCGGCTCGGTGAATGAACTGCCACAGGAACGTCAGCAGCTGTACAACTGGCAGCGTAACTCCAAGGTATTCTTCAAACAGCTGTAATGGATATTCTCAATACATTGGGGCATCTCGGGCGGGAAATTCACCGCTGTTACGATGAATTCGGTCCGCTGCTGGTGTTCGACGACGGCAACAAACGTTTTCTGAGTTTCGGTACCGCCGACGAACAGAGTTGTCAGCTGAAGAAGAACCCGCTGATTCTGCAGCACGATTATGCCCGTGCCATGCTCGGCGTACTGACCCAGTACGGGGATCTGAGCAAGCTGCAACAGGTCACCCTGCTGGGAACCGGGGGCGGCACGCTGGCCACGGTTCTGCATGACCGTCTGCCACACACCCACATAGTGGCTGTGGACGTACGCGCCGCGGTGTTCCGCATCGCCCGGCAATATTTTTCTCTGCCACGCAGCCCGAGACTGACAACCTTCACCCAGGACGCCAGCCACTATCTGGCGACCGCTGCAGCGGGGCAATGCAATCTGCTGGTCACCGACCTCTATCAGTCAGAGGGACTCGACCCACTGGTACTGCAGAAAGACTTTCTGCAGCTGTGCGCCGCCCATCTCAGTGAACACGGCTGGCTGGTTCTCAACCTGTGGAAAGAGCACCGCGAAGAAAGCGATTGCCTGCAGCAGCTGCAGGCCATTTTCCCGCACATCCGGATGAATACCACAGTGGATGGCAACTGGATTATCTGGGCCAGCCGCAGCACAGAAGACATAACCCGGGACGCTGCCAAACAACGCTGCAAAGCACTGGCCGGATTACTGGAATTTAATCTCTGGCAACAGGTAAAAGGCTTTTTCCGTTCTGCCTCCCGGAGCCGCTAGCCAGCACAAAAAACCGGGCCCGGATGGCAAAAGGGACAATCGTCGGTTATCCACTGCCACAGGCAGCATCAGGCTTTCCCTCCGCTCACTTTTCTCTGGTATGTTTAGTCCAACAACAATAACAACCTGAGACAGCGCAATGATTCTGAACCTGATACAGATCGGGCTGCCGATCGCTCTTATTCTGATTATGGCCGGTGTCGGTCTGGGACTGACCCCGGAAGACTTCCGGCGAGTATTCCGCCAGCCACGCGGCTTTATTATTGGTGCCCTGTGCCAGATGGTGCTGCTGCCTCTGATCGCCATTGGCATTATTGAGCTGACCGGCATCCACGGCGAAGTCGCCATCGGCCTGTTTATTCTGTCCCTGTGCCCGGGCGGCACCACCTCCAATCTGTACAGCTATCTGGCCAAAGCCGATACCGGTTTATCGGTATCATTAACCGCGGTGATCGGCTTTATTACACCTTTCACGATTCCGGTACTGGGAGTCTGGGCCATTAATCATTACGCCGATGGCGGTACCCACTTTGAATTGCCACTGCTGAAAACCTGGCTGCAGCTGATCGTCATTACGGTCATTCCGGTGATTGCCGGTATGGCTGTACGGGCAAAATGGCCGCACCTTGCCCGCCGTATGGAACCCCTGATTTCCCGTTTTTCGGTGATCGTACTGGCGGTCGTGATTGCCGTGATCGGCATCAAACTGGGCTCCAGACTGCTGGATTATATCCTCATCGCCGGGCCTGCCGCGCTGGCGCTGAATGTGGCGACCATGCTGCTCGGCTATGTGGCCGGACGCTGGCTGCTGCACAGTAACAAACAGGCACGCACCATCAGCCTCGAAGTCGGTCTGCAGAACGGCACGCTAGCGCTGCTGATCACCACCGGGATTCTGCAGAGTACCGAGATGTCCATTGCCCCCAGTGTGTACAGCCTGATCATGTTTATCACCGCCACCCTGTTTACCTGGTTGGTACTGCGCTCGGACCGCAGGCATAAGCCCGCTACCGCAACGGCCTGACCCTGTCTGCCGCCGGTACGATAAACCGGCGGCGCCCGCTTCACCCTCTATTGCAGCACTTTGCGCGCTGCATTCACCGGCACATCACCAGATACATTGCCTCGCCCGCGCTCTGCCATGCAGGTAAAACATTCAACCCTGTCTTTGCTATAATTATGACCGGTTACGCCGATTACGGATGACGGCGCTGAATAACGACAGGAGTCAGGTTTTATGTGCCGCCCCGCCCTTCTTACCACCATTCTGATGATGCTTATTGCCGGCATTGGCAGCGCCCGTGCTGATGATCTGGTGCTGAACGGTGCGGCAGTTTTCAGCCAGCTGAGCCGGGACTACTACCTCGGTGGTTTATGGCTGCCACAGCGCTCGTCTTCTCCGGATTACATTACCTCAGCCGATACCGCCCGCCGCATGCAGTTGGTGGTACTGGCGGAGCACTGGTCGCCGCGTAACTGGTCACGCCTGTGGCAGAACAATATTTTCATTAATAACGAATCCGGCAGCCTGCCGGCAGATGTTCAGCAGGGTTTAATGCGCTTTACCCGGCTGCTGCGTGACGACCTTAAACAAGGCGACGAAATCCGCATTGAATATCAGCCTGCGGGCAACACCCGGGTACTGCTCAATCGTGAAATCGTGGCAGCGTCCCCCGGGCCGGCCTTGTTTAACGCCCTGCTGAATACCTGGATCGGTCAGCGCCCACCGTCACGGGAATTCCGTCGTCATATCCTGGGCGAAGGCGATTCAGCAGCCCGGCAGAGGTATTTTCAGCGCCTGTACAATCACCCGGTTCCGCTATCACGACTGTCTCTTTTTTCCGCCTGGCAGGCTGCAGAAGAAGCCGAACGCCAGGCACAGGCACGGGCCGCCGCCGCGGAAAAACGCCGCATTGAGCAGCAACGTCGGCAACAACGCCAACAACGGGCACTCGAGGCCGAACAGGCAAAACAAGCGGAACAGGCGCGACAGGAAAAACGCCGGGCAGAACAGGCCCGGGCACAGGCAGCTGCCGAACAACAGGCACAGGAAGAAAGCATTCAGGCGGCCCGGGATGCTGCCTGGCGCCGCTATTTACAGCGCCAGGCAGCGCTGGAGGAGGCCCAGCGGCAGGCCGCGGAAAATCAGGCCCGGCATCTGGTCGGTCAAACCAGCAATGTGCTGGGCGCCGGTAAATCCTCCGACACGCTGGCGCAGGAACAGCGTTATTATCTGCAACTGTTGCAGTGGCGCCTTCAGCGGGCCACCCGCCAGGCGGTGGAATACCCGGGCTGGGCCAGACAATTTGGCGAGGAAGGTCAGGCACAGATTGATTTTATTCTCAGTCGTGACGCGACCGTTACAGACATCACACCACGAGATGAGCAGGTGGCTGATCTGCTGCTCGCAGAACTCGGGCGGGCGGTTAAACAAGCCGCGGCCAGTACCGGAATTCCGGACGAACTGGCCGGTGATCAGTGGCCATTATCTGTGTCTTACCACTTCTCTCTGAGCAGCGATGAACAGCCTTCCGACGCCATGCCGGAAGCGCCACCATGGTTACAACGCAAAATATTGAGTCCGCTCCGGCAGGAAGAATTAGCGGCACGCTATCAACAGCAGCTGCGCGAACAGATTATTGCTGCCATCCGCTACCCTCAGGCCGCCCGCATTCTGAAAAAACAGGGGCCCGTGGGGCTGCAGTTGACCATTCATGCGGATGGCCGCCTGCAGTCTGTTGAGCTGACCCACCCATCCGCACACCGGGAATTAAACGATGCCTTAATCCGGGCGGTACGCGATAGCGCACCATTCGATCCTTATCCCGACGGCCTCAGCACAGAGCCGATGACACTGGCTATCCACTACCGCTTCGTTCTCTAGCGCCGGCCTGACTTACCAGGGCAAAGGCTCAGCCACTGCCGCCCAGCGCTGGTTATCATGAATATCCTGCAGTTCGTCAGCCAGCTTTTCACATTCAGCCGCGGCGATATCCCAGCGCCTGCGCCGTTCGCTGTAATCGGGATATTGATAAAAATCGTCCAGATCCGGTATCCGCCCACCCGGCAGAGTGGCGGCGAACTCCCATGACGGCGCAATAATAATGGTGCGTTTATAATATTCCCGTGATGAGGTACGCCACTTCAGTTTTTTATCAAACCAGCCGCCGATCGGCGCTTTGGCAAAATAATGCGGATAAAGCACAAAGCCTTTTTCCGGCAATACCGGCAGATCAAACTGATAGTCGGTAATACCGCCGTCACGGTAAGTGCCTCTGGGCGCGCCGGGAATATCGTGAACACCGGAAATAGCCATAGGAATTGCACCGGTCGCCAGTACCGCAGGGGCCAGATTATCTGCCGTCAGCGCGACATGCCGTGCCGGTAAATGGGGAAAATAATCAATCGGAGGTTTGTGCGGATGATGAAAAAAGACCCGTTCCACCCAGGGGCGCATGGCGCTGCGGGCAAGCATATTAGATGACATGGCGCCCACCATACCCAACCCCTGCAGCACTTTATTTTCTGAGGCTCCCAGCCCCCGGCAACGGGTAACCAGCGTGTTATAGCGCATCACAGCATGGTTCATGATTTCCTGTTCACCAGGGATATCCGTGTCAGGCCTGAGAATCTCGCTGAGAATATGCCGGCACTCTGCGCCCACTTCCTGAGCCGAAGGTTTGGCCGAATATTGCTGTCCCATATAGGCGTCCTGAAAACGCGCATGGGCCGCCAGTGGATTATTGCGGGCATAACAGGCAAGACGCCAGCCTCCGGCAGAAGTGCCCAGCAGGTGCAGAGGTTTTGTCCGGCCGCCAAACCATTCAGAGATCAGATAACGATCAATGGCCGCCAGCGAAATCCATTTGGGTCCGCCGGAAGCGCCCATCACCATATCAATATCGTCTGCGGATAAACCGTTCGAGCGGATATGTTCCAGAGCGTCTGCGCCGGCAAAAATTTTCAGGGCAGCCATCTGCCATTCTCCTGCGGAATAAACAAAGGGCTATTTTTACCGGTTTTGGCGCACGGATTAAGGGCCAAAGGTGTAACGAAAGCAGCAGAAAAAGTATTGTGAAAAGTGAAGCTGAGTACTGCAGCTTCACCCGGAGTTGTTATCGCCTTTCGTATACGACAAAACTGTAGTCATAGGGATTGCCGCCTTCGGCCTGGAAATCCTCGCGCGCCACTGCCTGCCACAGGCTGCGGTCAAATTCCGGAAAACGGGCATCGCCGTCTACGTCGGCGTGCACTTCGGTCATATACATCCGTTCCACCAGCGGCAGTGCCTGACTGTATATTTCAGCACCACCAATAATCATGGCTTCATCCTGACCATTAACGATGGCCAGTGAGTTCGCCAGATCACGGGCCTCTTCCAGCGAGGAGACGATTTTCACACTGTCGGTTTTACCCGGGGGCTGATAACCGGACTGACGGGTAATAATAATATTGGTACGGCCCGGCAGGGGCTTGCCGATACTTTCATAGGTTTTACGCCCCATGATAATGGCTTTGCCCATGGTGACCTGCTTAAAATATTTCAGGTCGTTGGGCAGATACCAGGGCAGTTTGTTGTCGACGCCAATCACGTGATTCTGCGCCAGGGCAACGATAAGAGAAAGTTTCACAGCGCCTCCGCACTCGGTTCAGTTCAGCGCCATCATACCAGAAAGCCCTGCCTGAACCTGTGACAATAAAGCTGTGCAGGCGTCACGCACGTTATCCCTAAGCAACGTCTGAGCGCGATGACGTGAATGATGAATCTGATTCTTGTGAAGCGTCGCAGTCAGCACCAGGCCATTTCAGGCGCAGCGCCGGGCCAATATTGGTATTTCAGCTGCCGCTACGGGGCGGGCAAAATAAAACCCCTGATACTGATCGCAGCCGAATACCTGCAGCACATCCAGCACTTCTTCGTCTTCCACGCCTTCAGCGATTACCTGCAGGCCGAGGTTATGGGCCAGTGCAATGATCGAACTGGCAATGGCGGCATCATGGCTGGAACTGACGATATCTTTGACGAACATGCGGTCAATTTTCAGGTAGTCGATGGGCAGGTCTTTGAGATAGGCCAGCGAAGAATAGCCGGTACCAAAGTCATCAATGGCGGTGGCCACCCCCAGCGCCCGCAGTCCGTTCAGCACACTGACCCCGGCAGCGACATTCCGCATCAGCGTACTCTCAGTAATTTCCAGCGTCAGATGGTGTGCCGCCAGCCCGGCATCCGTCAGTGCGCTGCAGATTTTTTCCGTCAGATCCGGTTGGGAAAACTGCCGCGGTGACAGGTTAACCGATAATTTGGCATCGGCAGGCACCAGGCCCTGCGCCACCCACAGTGCAAACTGCTGGCAGGACTGGCGCAGAACCCACTCACCGAAGCGGGCAATCAGCCCGGTTTCTTCCATCACCGGAATAAATACCGCCGGGGAGACACAGCCCAGCACCGGGTGTTGCCAGCGCAGCAACACTTCCACCCCGGAAAAGCGGCCGTTATCAATGGCGACCTGGGGCTGATAAACCAACCGCAGCTGATCCTGTTCCAGCGCACTGTGCAGTCCGGATTCCAGCGCTGCCCGGACGCGTTCCTCCGGCCCCTGAGAATCCTGATACAGGCGATAGCTGCTGCTGTCATCACTCCGCACCTGATGCATGGCCAGTTCCGCATGACGCACCATATTATCCGCATCATGGCTGCTGCGCTCTGCCGTCTCGATGCCCATACGCACTGAGATAAAGACTTCGCGTCCCTGAATCACAAACGGCCGGCTCAATTCGGAATTGATTTTTTCGGCAACGCCGAGAGCGGCTGCGGTATCGGTCACGGGTTCGAGTAATACGGCAAACTGATCGCCGCCCATGCGGGCGATGGAATCCGAACAGCGCAGCAGAGATTGCAGGCGCCGGGCGCAGGCGACCAGAAGATCATCCCCGGCCTGCAGACCATGCAATTCATTAATCATGCGGAAGCGGCTGATGCCGAGACTGAAGAGCGCAACATCCGTGTTACGGCGTTTACTCTGACGGATGGCATGCTGAACCCGGTCATGCATCAGATGGCGGCTGGCCAGCCCGGTCAGTTCGTCGCGGTGGCTGCCCAGCCGGCGGATGCGTTCAGCCTGATGGCGCACCAGCGCCCGGTGAAACAGGGCAGCGTCGGGCTGGCGCTCGGCAGTGACCTCCAGCGCGCCGGCCGCCAGTAACGGCATATGCTGACTGCTGTCTGCCACCGCCACCAGTGCTGCATCGGTGAGGGTGGATTTAAGGTGCTGTACGTCAGATTCATCGGCATCCAGCAACAGCACAACCGCTTCTCCGGCCAACAGACCAGCCTGTATCAGTTCATCGGCCGTGCTGAACTCCTGCCGCATATAGCCGGGATAATCCGGCAGACGGGCAGATACGGAGCCATACAAAACCAGCAGAGGCAGACCAGCGGCTGCAGACAATGGTTGCATAACACTTGTTCATTATGAGCATGAAACTCAAGTATAGATGGGGGGGAGAAAGTGCCAGCCGCACAGGTGAGATATACGAAGAAAGGCTGGTACTACAGTGCCGGTCGATTAGCCAATTACCGCCAGTTGTTCACCGGCTGCGCAGCCGGTCGCTCACACGGCGACCGGTGCTTTGATGTGCGGATGGGATTCGTAGCCTTCGATCACGAAGTCTTCGAATTTATAACCGAACAGACTGTCTGGTTTACGCTGAATCGACAGCTTCGGCAGGGGCAGCGGCTCGCGGCTGAGCTGCAGGTCGGTCTGTTCAAGGTGGTTGGCGTACAGGTGCACGTCACCGCCGGTCCAGACAAAATCGCCCACGTCGAGATCACACTGCTGCGCCATCATATGCAGCAGCAGAGCATAACTGGCGATGTTAAAAGGCACCCCGAGGAAGATATCGGCACTGCGCTGATACAGCTGACAGGAGAGTTTGCCATCCGCCACATAGAACTGGAAAAACGCATGGCAGGGCGGCAGTGCCATATTGTCCAGCTCACCCACATTCCACGCCGAGACAATAATACGGCGCGAATCCGGGTTGCTTTTTATCTGCTCAATCACCTGCGAGATCTGATCGATATGACGGCCATCGGCACTGGGCCAGCTGCGCCACTGGGAACCGTATACCGGACCCAGATTGCCGTCTTCATCAGCCCATTCGTCCCAGATAGACACACCGTTTTCTTTCAGGTAACGGATATTGGTGTCACCGCTTAAAAACCACAGCAGCTCATGAATGATTGAGCGCAGGTGCAGCTTTTTGGTGGTCACCAGCGGGAAGCCTTCGCTGAGATCAAAACGCATCTGATAACCGAAGCAACTGTAGGTACCAGTGCCGGTACGGTCTTCTTTGAACACCCCGTGCTCACGCACGTGACGCATCAGATCCAGGTATTGCTTCATGCTTTCTTTTCTCCGGTTTCCGGGCTGCGGTAAGCAATCACCAGCAGCACGATGCCGACCACAATCATCGGCAGACTCAGCAGTTGTCCGCGGGTTACCCAGCCAAGCAGATCAAAGCCAATCTGAGCATCGGGCTCGCGGAAGAATTCGGCAATGGTACGGAAAACCCCGTAGCCGATCAAAAATACTGCACTCACGGCCTTCTGCGGCCGCGGCCGGGAAGAATAAAACCACAGAATCACGAACAGCAGAAAACCTTCCATACAGGCCTGATAAATCTGCGACGGATGACGTGGTAACTCTCCGGCACGGGGAAATACCATCGCCCAGGGAACCACGGCAGGGTCTGCCACCCGTCCCCACAGCTCGCCACCGATAAAGTTGCCGATGCGGCCGAACATCAGACCAATCGGCACAAAAGGGGCACCGAAATCGCCGATCTCAAAGAAGCTTTTCTTATGTTTGCGGCCAAAGACAATGAATGCACCTAAGACGCCCAGTAACCCTCCGTGGAACGACATACCGCCTTCCCACACCCGCAACAGCCACAGCGGGTCCTGTAAAAACTGAGGAAAATTATAAAACAGCACATAGCCGCAGCGACCACCGATGATGACTCCCATAGCACCAAAGAAAATCAGGTCTGATACCTGCTCGGTGGTCCAGCCGGAACCCGGCTTACGCGCCCGGTAGTTGGCCAGAGCCCAGGCCGTCCCGAAGGCCAGCAGATACATCAGGCCATACCAGTGGATTTTCAGCGGACCAATGGCCACAGCAACCGGGTCAATTTCAGGGTAGGTGAGCATGCAGGGTTCCTTGGTTTAACAATACGGAAGGCTGACACAGCTAAACACGGACAGATGAAGCCCGTATGAATTCCATCAGAATAATAAAAACTTCCCGCCCACCAACAGCAGGAGTACGGCAAAGGCTTTTTTCAACAGCGCCTGATCCAGGCGATGGGCGAGCTTAGCCCCCACTCTGGCAAAGGGCACGCTGGTCAGCACAATACCAGCGATGGCAGGCCAATAGAGAAACCCGGTGCTCCATCCGGGCAAGGCCGGGTTTTCCCAGCCTGCCAGTACGTTACTGACGGCACCGGTTATGGCAATCGGCAGACCACAGGCAGCGGATGTGGCCACCGCCTGGCGCATGGGGATTTTCATCCAGCTCAGATAAGGCACGGTAAAAGTACCACCGCCGATACCGAACCAGGACGAGCCGAAACCAATCACACCGCCGGCGGTAACCAGACCCGGATTGCGCGGGCGTTTCCCTTCACCCGGCGGCTCCAGACCAAAAAACATCTTCACCGACAGCAACAGCGCAAACACCCCGATGATATTCTGCAACACCGGACCAGGAACCGCCGTTATCAGTGATACGCCCAGAGCAGTCCCGACCACGATGCCAATCCCCAGTACAAAGACCAGCGGCCAGTCCACTGCACCTTTGCGGTGGTGTTCAAGCACAGAACTGACGGAGGTAAACACGATCGTCGCCAGCGAGGTCGCGACTGCCATATGGGTAAGTACGGATTCACTGACGCCCTGCGCGCTAAACGTCAGAACCAGCACAGGCACAATGACCATCCCGCCACCAATACCGAACAGGCCAGCCAGTACACCGGCTACAGCACCGACCGCCAGGAACAGCAGAAAAATCATCATAATGAAAAGGGTCACAGATTACGGATCAGTGTCGCATTATGAACGAGGGGAGAGATTAACGGAAGAAAAGGGCCAGCCGGCGTTAGCGGCAGGCCCTGGAGACCATCAGTTATAACGGGTCCAGACAACATTGACCTCGTTGCCTGAGTAAGAGGGATCACCGGATGTATCAGTGATTTCATCGCCGTCATAGGTGTCGGATTCTTCTACTTCCACCGTGGTTGAACCATTCAGGTTATTGCCTTCCTTACCATCGACATACCCGTCTCCCAGCGCACCGGAGGTAATGGCACCATGAATAACGGTACCACCACCGGTAGCAATTACGTCTCCGGCCAGTACCTGGCCCCAGACTTCACTGCTGGCAGATAAACTGATATCGCCACCGGAATAGGAACCATCACCGGACGGATCATAGCCGCCAGCAACCAGTCCGGCATTACCAGTGGATGTGGGCAGATATTTTCTTTCCTCCATATCGCACAGGTTGGTCGGACGCACTTTCAAGTAATAACTGCAATTTTCTTTAACTCACGCTGCTAACAAGTCTTTGCGCAGCCCCATAAATATTTCATTTGGTGATCGACAACCTCTC
>MDTG01134647.1_pt1 | contig 37553 bp, 40 predicted proteins | sample 811421 | NCBI WGS metagenome assembly MDTG01 (sample SAMN05326645, study PRJNA326480) | marine metagenome | isolation source: seawater | place: Pacific Ocean: South East | collected 2011
CTACATTAGATGAACTAATCATTCAGCTTGAATATGAATATAGAGAGGTAGAAAATGATTGAATCAGCATATGCAGCAGGTCAGCAAGAACCATCGATAGTTGGTTTTTTGTTGCCGATCTTTATTCTGGTATTGATGTACTTTATATTAATAAGACCACAATCAAAAAAACTCAAAGAACATAAAAAAATGGTAGCGGCATTGAAGATTGGTGATGAAATAGCAACCTCAGGTGGAATATATGGAAAGATCACTAAGCTAACTGACTCTTATGCGATGTTAAAAATTTCTAACAGCACTGAAATAAAATTACAAAGAAATTCTATTAATCAAATATTGCCAAAAAATACTTTAGATCATATAAAATAATGCATAAATATCCTACCTGGAAATATATTTTGGTAACTGTTGTATTAGCTTATGCAGTACTATATTCTTTGCCTAATTTTTATAATACCTATCCATCAATAATAGTTAAATCATCTGACAATCAAAATATTTCAGAGGATAATCTTTTAGAATTAACAAAATCTAATTCTATTAATTATAAGGGTGTTAGTAGAAATAGTATCTACTTTGATTCAATTGATGATCAGCTACGAGCATATAACTCGCTCAATAGTTTACAGACTTATAAATATACCCTTAGTAATTATAATCATATTCCACAGTGGTTACACTCAATAAACGCCCAACCAATTTCTCTTGGTTTAGATCTCAAAGGAGGAGTACATTTTTTACTTCAGATAGACAACCAAAATGTGAAAAAATCTAGACTTAATCAACTTGAGAATAATCTGAGAAATTATTTCATCGATAATGGTATTAGATACGACAATACTATTTTGGAATCAGATAAAATTATATTTAAATTAAATAGAAACTCAATTAATTTAAAAGCCCTAGAAACACTTAGTGATACTTTTTCGGATTATGAAATATCTCAAGTGAAATCAAGCGAAACTATAGATCTTGTAGCAAGACTAACTGCGGAATCTATCGTTGATGACACCAAAGCAGCAATGGAAAAGAATCTCGCAATACTTAGATCCAGAGTAAATGAGCTCGGTGTTTCTCAGCCTATTATACAACGTCAGGGGAAAGATAGGATTATAGTTCAACTTCCAGGATTACAAGATTCTACAAGAGCAAAAAATATTCTTGGTTCAACTGCAACATTAGAATTTAGATTAACAAAAGGCACACAAGATGATTGGATTGCATCTCAAACTATTGGAACAAATACCGTAAGTGAGTCAATATTATATGAACAAAAAAATGGCTCTCCAGTACTGCTGTCAAGAAATGTCATTGCATCTGGAAAAGATATTGAGGGCGCAAATTCTGGATTTGACGGCCAAACAAATCAACCAGCAGTTTTTGTTAATCTGAGTTCTATTGGAGCTTCAAATATGCTTCAAACAACTTCAAAAAACATTGGCAATAGAATGGCGGTAGTATTTGTAGAGGAAAATAAAAATCAAGTTATCAATATTGCGACAATAAGGGAGGCATTTAGTAAACGTTTTCAAATTACAGGATTAGACATGCAGGAGGCAAAAGATTTAGCGATACTCTTGAGGTCTGGATCATTAAGTGCGCCGATGTCTATTGTTGAAGAGAGAACAGTAGGGCCTAGCCTAGGAAGTGAAAATATAATATCTGGGAGAGACTCTATGTTGCTCGGACTAACCCTAGTTATTTTGTTTATGTTTATCTACTATAAAAAATTTGGCATCATAGCTAATGTTGCTTTAATAGTAAATATTCTAATTATTACTGCGACCTTATCTTTATTCCAAGCTACATTAACATTATCAGGTATTGCTGGCATAGTATTAACAGTCGGAATGGCGGTGGATGCAAATGTACTTATCTATGAACGTATTCGTGAAGAGATACTCAATGGCAATAGTCCAAATGCGAGTATTATATCAGGTTATAGTAAGGCATTTTCTACTATCTCAGATGCAAATATCACCACCTTAATAGCCGCGATCGCTCTACTAACTATAGGCACTGGGGTCGTTAAAGGCTTCGCAGTGACGCTTGTTATAGGAATTTTGTCATCTATGTTTACAGCTATTGTAGGAACTAGAGCATTAGTAAGTCTAATTTACGAAAATAAAACAAATAAGGGATTATCTATATAAATGTTTAGAATAATTAAAGATCTTGATATTAAGTTCATGAGCATGACTAAACCTCCATTATTTATTTCCGCAATATTACTAGTTGTCTCTTTAATAAGTATTTCTATTAAGGGCTTTAACTTTGGTATAGATTTCTCAAGTGGCTATATTGTGCAATTAAAGTTTGATAAGCAGGTTACAGTTCTGGAGATTCAAAACAAGCTAGCGAATAACGGTCTTAATGACTTGAGTGTTCAACTTTACGGATCAAGCAGCGATATATTGATAAAATTAAAAGATGAAGAGACTTTTCAAAAAACAAATATTAATAACCAATTAATTGAAATATTTGATAATGATAAATTCGAAATAATAAAGCTAGAGTACGTTGGAGCACAAGTTGGGAGCGAACTTAGAGAAAAGGGAGAATGGGCTATGCTAATAGCATTATTTAGTATCTTAATATATGTTGCTTTGAGATTTGAACTAATTTATGGGTTAGGTGCAATCACAGCATTAATTCATGACGTAGTAATTACGCTTGGTGTATTTTCTATATTTAATCTAACTTTCGATTTAAGTGTACTTGCAGCAATATTAGCGGTGATTGGATATTCCTTGAACGATAGTATAGTCGTATTTGATCGTGTAAGGGAAAATAACATCTCATTACGTAAACTATCAATACTTGAAGTACTTGATAAATCTATTAATCAGACTCTATCAAGAACTATAGTTACTTCTCTAACAACTTTATTAGTTGTAGTATCTTTATTAGTTTTCGGAGGAGAAGCAGTTAAAAACTTTTCCATAGCAATGTTAATAGGAATAATTATAGGTACTTATTCTTCTATTTATGTTGCTAGTGCAAGCCTGGCATATTTTGGAATACAAAGACCTGAACAAAGCTAAGTCATTTTTTTATCTGATTCAAATTCCTTTCATTTGCAAGAACAAATAAATTATCCTCTTTATCGATGATAATTCCTGACTCTTTTGCTACAAGAATACAGTCTTGATAATATTCAAAATCTTCATTGTTCATAATATAGAAATCTATTAAACCCCTAGAGAGATATATCAATTCAATAGATACTGAGTTGACTGTGAGTTTTCTAAAAGATTCAAAAACCTTTGGTATTTCTATATTTCCTGACGAACCTATTACTATCTGATCAGAGTGAGTATTGGCTCGTATCTTTCTTTGATTATTTACTGCTCCTGATCCTTTCTCGCAGAACAATAAAATATCTAAAAAAGGATTGAGTAAATATGCGCACATGGTTTCCTTTTTATGAATGATAGATAGAGATAAAGTCCAAAAAGGTAACTTTCGGCAAAAGTTATCATAATCGTGTAAAAAATTTATAGCCCATACATATGGATCTTGTGTATGTTTAGATCTATCGTAAACTATGTTAGGGTCCTCCAGTCTTAGATTATCTCTGTCTTCATCAAATACAAAAGAAATGAAATCATCTTTACCAAACTTGTAGTATGTGTTTATATGATCAACGACTTTGCTAGTTAAGATTTCTTTGACTGGCATATTTCTTAACGCATCACTACTTTTATTTAGAAAAAACCTTCTTATTTCTTCCTCGATTAGCTCACCTGCGGATCTGGCTACATTTAGTCTTGGTTGCATAATATAATTTTGTTAGATAGTGTATATTACATTATGTCTGAGAATATTAATATTGTTTTAGTGGAGACAAGTCATCCTGGGAATATCGGTTCAGCTGCGAGAGCTATGAAAACGATGGGTTTGAAAAATTTAAAACTGGTATCTCCTAAAGAATTTCCATCGCAGACTGCTAATGCAAAAGCTGTTGGATGCATTGATATCCTTGAAAATGCAGACACTTATTCCTCTCTGTCCGAATCACTAAAGTTGTCTAAAATTGTCATTGGCTTTTCTGCTAGATCAAGAAAATCAAATATTCCATCACTTACTATGGATGAACTTATCAATTTTCTAATTTGTAATAATGAAAATTTAGTTTCTATTGTGTTCGGAAATGAGCAATCTGGTTTATCAAATGACCAATTACAACTTTGTGATTACCTGGTTTCAATCCCGACTGATAAGGCATATACGTCTCTAAATTTAGCATCTGCAGTACAAATTTTCTCATATGAGTACTTTAAATCACGAAATCAAGTAGCATTACATGAAAAAGCTAATATTCATGTTACTCACTCTACAAAACTTCGTTTGATAGAGCTGTTATTATCAATTATGTCTACACTTAAAATAATGACAAATAAAAACAAAATTTCACTTACACAAAATATTCACATTATTTTTAATAAATCAAATCTCACGATCGAAGAGGCTAATCTTTATATAGGAATTTTGTCAAAAATTGAAAAAGCCTTACAAAAATAATTGTTGACTGTATAAGTCAGGTATATAATAATTTCACCATGAAATTAAGTACAAAATCACGATATGCAGTCACAGCTATGATAGATCTTGCTCAAAATCAAAAAGGTGCGGTCTCTCTTAAAGACATATCTGATAGACAGTCTATTTCATTAGCATATTTAGAACAGATTTTTTGTAAATTAAAAAATTTTGGAATAGTTACTAGTCAACGCGGTCCTGGAGGAGGTTACATAATGGGAAAGAAATCCTCTCAAATTACATTATATGAAATTGTGACTGCAGTTGATGAGAATATTGATCAAACACAGTGTGGTGGCAGTATGAACTGTAAGAAAGACAAACCTTGCAGCACTCATCATGTGTGGACTGGATTGAACGATATCATTAATGACTATATGAAAAATATAACGATAAAGGACGTTATAGTAAAAAAAGACACACATAATTTATATGATGCACGGGAGAACGGTAATTATGTCAGCTAATATTAAAAAAACAAAATCAACTCTGAATATTCCAATATATTTAGATTATTCATCTACTACACCAGTTGATCAGCGTGTTGCAGATAAAATGTCAGAATGCTTGACTTTAGATGGCGCTTTCGGCAATCCTGCATCGAGATCGCATGCATTTGGCTGGGATAGCGACAGCCTAATAAAAAATGCTCGGAAAAATGTAGCCGATCTTATCAAATCAGATATAAGAGAAATTGTTTGGACAAGTGGCGCTACTGAGTCAAATAATTTGGCTATCAAAGGGGCAGCTCATTTTTATAAATCGAAAGGTAATCATTTAATTACATTATCTACTGAACACAAAGCTGTATTAGATACAATGAGACAACTCGAGCTAGAAGGTTATAAAGTAACGTATTTAGATCCAGAGCCAAATGGTCTTGTAGATCTGGGCAAACTTGAAAATGCAATAACAGATCAAACAATACTTGTCTCTGTTATGCACGTAAATAATGAAATAGGTGTCATACAGGATCTAGAAAAAATAGGCAACATAACTAGAAATAAAAAAGTACTGTTGCATGTAGACGCTGCACAAAGTCCTGGTAAAGTTGATATTGATGTCAATAAATTTAATGTAGATCTTCTTTCTCTATCAGCACATAAAGTATATGGACCAAAAGGGATTGGCGCTCTATTTGTTCGAAGAAAACCTAGAGTTCGTCTTGAAGCTCAGATGCATGGAGGTGGTCATGAAAGAGGATTTAGATCCGGTACTCTTCCTACACATCAAATTGTAGGAATGGGCGAAGCATTCAGAATTGCAAGAGAAGAGATGAAAACTGATAATCAAAGAATAAAAAAACTCAGAGACAGATTCTGGAAAAAAATAAAGGATATAGAGGAGATATATCTAAATGGTGACTTAAAAAGCAGAATACCTGGTAATCTCAATGTAAGTTTTAACTATGTTGAAGGTGAAAGCCTCATAATGGCCATTAAAGATATAGCAGTTTCATCTGGATCAGCTTGTACATCAGCAAGCTTAGAACCAAGTTATGTTCTAAGGGCACTAGGAAGAGATGACGAATTGGCTCATAGTTCAATAAGAATAACTATAGGCAAATATACAACAGAACAAGAGGTTGATTATGCTGCTGAGTTATTAGAAAAATCAGTTTCTAAACTCCGTGACTTATCACCCTTATGGGATATGTATAAAGATGGTATAGATATTAAGTCTATAAAATGGAATACGCATTAACTATGATTAGTATTACAGAAAAAGCAGCAGAACATATTAAGTCTCAATTGAACCAAAGAGGTAAAGGATTGGGGATAAGGTTAGGAGTGAAAACCACTGGTTGCTCTGGTTTAGCGTACGTAATAGAATTTGCTGATAAAGAAAATGATGATGATAATGTGTTTTTAGATAAAGGTATTAAACTCATTATTAACCCAAAAAGTTATGTATATTTAAAAGGTACTGAAGTTGATTTTGCAAAAGAGGGTATCAACGAAGGTTTTAAATTTAATAATCCAAATGTGAAAGATACTTGTGGTTGCGGCGAAAGCTTCAACGTATAATGTCTATTCTAAATCTTACGTATTTTGAAATTTTTGATATTAATATAGATATTTCTGTTGATAATAATGATTTAGATAAAAAGTATCTAAAATTACAATCAAAATTTCACCCAGATAAATATGCATCTGCATCAAATATGGAAAAAACTATGGCCGCAAGAATATCAACGCACATTAATGATGGATATAGAACATTGAGCGATCTTGTTTTGAGGGTAGACTATATTCTAAAGATTAATAATTTTTCTGTATCAGAGCATCAAACATTCAAAAATAATAACTTTTTACATGAACAAATAGAGTTGTCAGAAAAAATAGAAAAAATGGATAAATCTGAATACCATACCATCACAAAGGAAATAAAAAATAAAATATCTAATTTAGTTATTCAAATGAGAGAAAACCTTATCAATAAAGAATTTGATATACTTTATGACAATATTTCTATGGTGAAATTTTATAAAAATAATATGAACCAAATAAGTGAATAATTATGGCACTAATTCAAATATCAGATCCAGAAAATATAGTTGAACCAAAAAAGAAATTTTCAGTTGGTATAGATCTAGGAACAACAAATTCACTAATAGCTGAGAGAGTGGATAAAAAAATAGATATTTTTTCCGATAGTGAAGATATGTTGATACCCTCTGTTGTTTCTGAAATTAATGGGCAACTAGTTATTGGTAAATCAAATATAGATGGTTCTGTATCATCAATTAAAAGGCTTATAGGGTTAACATCAAAAGATACTTCAGATATAAATTTTAATAATCTATTATTGGATACAACCCAAGAGACACCAACGGTTAATCTTGGTAAGAGTAAATATAACGCTGTTGAACTTTCATGTGAAATTCTAAAACACTTATGTAATATTGCAGCAAAAATCAAAGAGCAAATAGTTGACTCAGCTGTAATAACGGTGCCTGCATACTTCAACGACATGCAGCGACAAGCCACAAAGCTTGCAGCTGAAATGGCAGGTATAAATGTTTTGAGGCTTATTAGTGAACCTACAGCAGCAGCGATTGCATATGGTATAGATGATAAACAAAAAGGTAACTATTTAGTATATGACTTAGGCGGCGGAACATTCGATGTTTCAGTCTTGACTATACATCAAGGTGTTTTTAAAGTCCTATCTACAAAAGGAGATACACATTTAGGTGGAGATGATATTGATCAGCTATTATTAGAATATATATCTAATAAATTTAAGAAAACCGCATCTTTATCAAAAGAAGAATTAAGAAATATCTCTAAAAAAATTAAACATTCTTTAAGCAACGATGACGTAGTAAGTGATAAAAAATATGATATCAATATTACATTAGAAGAATTTAACGAATTAATTAATCCCTTAATATCTAAAACAATTCAGATCGTTGAAGATGCTATTATGGACTCGTCGCTTGAACAAAATGAGATTGATCACATTATCTTAGTAGGCGGTTCCTCTAGATTAAGACTAGTCACTGACTTATTGCGAAAAAGATACAATATTCATTTATTGAATCATCTTAATCCAGATACTGTCGTAGTTCAGGGTGCTGCTATCCAAGCAGATCTTTTGTCAGGTAACTCTAGTGATGATTTACTTCTTCTTGACGTGCTTCCCTTGTCATTGGGAGTTGAGACATACGGAGGCTTATCTGAAAAGGTGATATTAAGAAACACTCCTATTCCAACGTCAGCTGAGAAAACATTTACTACATTCAAAGACGGACAAACAAAAATGATGATCAATATAATACAGGGAGAAAGAGAAGATATTTCTGAATGTATTTCCTTAGGCGACTTTATCTTGTCTGACATCCCTCCACTTGTAGCCGGGAGTGCAAGAATAAATGTAAAGTTTCAAGTTGATGCAGATGGTTTGCTTACTGTAAGTGCAAAAGAACAAACTATAAATAAAGAGACATCTATAGAAATAAAACCTTCTCATGGCCTGTCTCCAGAGATGATACAAGAAATGATAAACCTCTCGAACAGTAGAGCGGAAGAAGATAAAGAATTTAGAGTGTTAAGAGAACATTTAGTAGAAGCTGAAAGAGCAATTTACGCCATAGAAGAGGCATTAAGAGATGATGGAAAAAAAATATTAACGACGATTGAAATGGATAGGATAAATAACTCAATCTCACAACTGAAAAATGCAATCAAATCAAAAGAAATAAAATTAATAAAAAAGGCGAATATAGATCTGGAAAAAACCTGTGAGTTCTATGTGGAGAGAAGGATGAATAATAGCATTAAGTCCTTAATTACAGGTAAAGATATTAATGATATAATTTAGCTATGCCAAAATTAACTTTTTTACCAAACCCCGAACTTTGTCCTGATGGTATTACTATTAATTGTAATAAGGGTGATTCTATTTGCAAAGTTGCTTTGGAAAACGGGATTAAGATCGAACATGCATGTGAATTATCTTGTGCATGTACGACTTGTCATGTTTATGTTAATGATGGATATGATTCACTTGAGCCTCCAACTGATGATGAGGATGATTATTTAGATAAAGCATGGGGACTAAGACCTCAGTCAAGACTAAGTTGTCAAGCCAAAATAGCTGATGATGATTTGACTATTGAAATACCAAAATATACCATCAACCATGCATCGGAGAATCATTAATGCAGTTAAAATGGACAGATAGTCTCCATATAGCTGAAGAGCTTTTAGAGAAATATCCCAACGTTGATGCTAAATTGATCAGATTTACAGATCTTCACTCTTGGGTATGCGGATTAGACTCATTTGATGATGATCCTGAAAAATCTAATGAAAAAATTTTAGAAGCTATTCAAATGCATTGGATAGAGGAACAGGAAGAATGAGTCAAATAATTAACTTTTTGGAGAAGTGATCATGGAAGAAACTTTAGCTTTGATTAAGCCCGACGCGGTCAAGAGAAATATTATAGGGAATATTGTATCATTGATTGAAAAAAACGGTTTTACTATAAAGAAAATGAAAATGATAAAAATGTCCGATGTTCTTGCAAAAAACTTTTATTCGGTTCATGAAGGTAAACCTTTCTTTGATGAACTTATAAAATACATGACATCTGATAATATAGTAGCAATCGTATTGCAAAGAGATAATGCAGTGATAGCCTATAGAAAGCTTATTGGAGCAACAAATCCAAAAGATGCAGAGGAAAACACAATTAGAAAACTCTATGCACTAAATCAATCACAAAACTCAGTTCATGGATCTGATTCAATTGAAAATGCGCAGAGTGAGATATCTATTCTATTCGATGACTAAATGACGGATTTAATTTCAAAAAAAATAAGGGGATTCAGGGATATACTTCCTGAGGAGTGCGAAAAATTTATTCATATTGAAAACACTATTCAAAAAATTGTACCATCTTTCAATATCCAACAAATCAGAATTCCAGCTCTTGAATCAATTAGTCTGTTTAAAAGATCCATCGGCGAAGAGTCAGATATTGTAACGAAAGAAATGTATCAATTTGAGGATCGCAATAATGAGACCGTCTGCATGATCCCCGAAGGTACGGCTTCATGTATGAGATTAGCTCTAGAAAATAATCTAATTTATGATAGAGGAGTTAAAAATAATCGCTTTTACTATATAGCTTCGATGTTTAGGCATGAAAGGCCACAAAAAGGTAGGTATCGTCAGTTTACTCAATTTGGTGTAGAATTTTTCGGTGAAAAAACACTAAATGATGATATTGATATTATAATGTTGTCGAGTACATTATTTAAAATACTTGAATTAAAGGATGTTACGCTATCGATTAACTCTATTGGATCAACTCAAGATAGGCATAAGTACTCAAAAATTCTTAAACAATACTTCAACAAGAATCTTAACTATCTTTCTGAGTCACAGAAGGTGACTTTAGAAAAAAATCCAATGAGATTATTAGATAGTAAAGATAAGAAAATAAAGGATCTTATACAATCTGCACCATGCATTTCAGATTATATAAACAAGAACTCACGTATTCATTTTGAAAAAATACAAAATATATTATCTGAATTAGGCATTTCATTTATAAAAGATTTGAAGTTGGTGAGAGGCCTTGATTATTATAATGATCTTGTTTTTGAATGGAAGACAAATAGACTTGGATCTCAAGATGCAATATGTGCAGGTGGAAGATATGATAATCTATCATCTATAATTGGTAAGCATAATATACCTGCAGTTGGCTTTGCCATGGGCATTGATAGAATTGTGAACTTAACTGATTTTCAACATAATAAAAATATTATAGGGCTTTCAATAGTTACTGATGAGTTTGATAATAATTATAAACTATCAAAAACTATTCGAGATAATATCGGAGCAGTGCGTTTGATAGAGATGGATTATAGGAAATCCTTGTCTAAACAAATTAAACAAGCAGTAAAGTCTAAATGTTTATGGTTAATAATTGTAGGTAATGACGAAATAAGCAATAATACCCTAACCATAAAACACTTAAATAATGATAATGAAGATGAAGTTATTCCAATGGTTGATCTAAAAAAATATTTTACTAGGAAAACATAAATATGAGTGATGAAGAGAGAGTATTAAGCTGGTTGGAGGATAATTACAAGGGTCTTATCTTAGGTATTATTATAGGAATTTCAATTTTATTTGGTTATAAATTACTCTTATCAGATCGTAATACAACACAATTATTTTTATCTCAAGAATTTGATATAGCAGTAAATGCCTATGAGAATGGAAAATCAGATATAATTTTGAAATTTTCAGATGCTAATATAATTGATAATCCAAGCAATATATATACAAACCTATCAAACCTCTATTCTGCGAGAATCATGTATGAGCAAAACAATATTAATGAAGCCTATAAATATTTTGATCATATTATTAAAAACTCGAAAGACATAGATGTGAAAAATATTGCTATATATAGAAAATCAAAAATTCTTATCGAACAAAAAAAATTTAGTGAGGCTCATTCTCTCTTGGGAAATAAACTCAAAAATTATCAACATATTGAGCTAAAAGGTGATCTATATCTTCTTCAAAAAGACTATGATAATGCTATTATAAATTATAAAGATGTTCTTACTTATGCTTTAACGCCAAATGAAAGGAAAAATATCTTATCTAAAATTAATCTAATCAAATGAATCGCCTAAGACTATTTTCAATTATAAGTTTATTCTTCATTTCATCATGCTCTAATCTACTCACTTGGCACCTAGACATGGGCGTTCACAAGAATAGCGATCTGTCTCAACAGGTTCCTAGTGTTGATGACAAGATGGATAGACCTCCTGTTTCGAAAATCAAAGCAGAAATTATATGGGATATATCTGTGAATTCAGGAATATTTGGCAATAGTGGATATCTTAAACCTCAAATAATAAATGACACAATGTATACGGTAGATAGTGACGGATTAATTTCTGCAGTTTCTCTAAAAAATGGAAAGATTTTATGGAATTTTGAGTCAGAAATCACTGTTAGTTCAGGCTTAAGTATTGTAGATAACAATGTCTGCATTGGCTCATCATCTGCTCAACTAATATGTTATGATAAAGAGACTTTATCTTCTAATAAATATATTCCAGTAATAAGTAGTGTTTCTAATATTGCATCTTTGTCAGAGATAGATCCTAAAATTAATATAGATTTAGTAAGTGAACTAGCTGCGCCTGTTCAAGGTATAAATAATCTATTCTTGATTAAATTAGATAATGATGATTTATATCTTCTAGATCATATTAATAATGAAATTATATGGAAATCTGAGAGCCAAATTATTTCTTTAAGAAGTAAAGGTGCTTCCATGCCCTTAGTACATGAAAATAAAGTGTTTATAGCTAGAGATAATGGTTCAATAGCATCTCATAATATTACAGATGGTGCTCTTAACTGGTTTACAATAATTTCATCACGATCGGGAAGAAATGATTTGGAATCACAAAGAGATGCAGAAATGAGTATAAAACTACATAATAACAGAGTATATTATGGTCATTTCCAAGGAGAGCTAAATTCACTAGATATTTTGTCTGGAAATAGTATCTGGTCAAGCCCTTTCTCATTTATAAGTGATATTGTTATTGATAACAACTCTATATATGGTTCAACGACTGATAACTATCTGATATCACTAGACTTATCATCAGGATTTTTGAACTGGAAAAGTGCAAAATCTTCTGAACAACTTACAAAACCTTTTATTATAAAGGACGTAGTGATGGCATTTACTACAGAAGGAACACTTGTTGGCTTCAATAAAGATGATGGAACACTTATCTACGAACAAAAATTCAATCTAGATTTGCACCCTAAAACAGAGTTCATCAATAAGAAAGATAAGCTATTTTTTCAAACGCAAGATGGTGATATAGTTCATATTTTAATCACTTTATAATATTATGACAAATTCAGTTGCCTTAGTTGGCAGAACTAATGTAGGAAAATCTCTCTTATTCAACAAACTTGTTCAATACAAAAACTCAATTGTTTTGAATAAACATGCTGTCACAAGAGACGTAAACCAAGGAGAGCTATTATTTGAAGACAAGTATTTAAATCTATATGACACTGCCGGCATTACATCAGAAGACCAAGAGTTTACAAAACTTGCTTATGATAAAACTATCCAAGCCATTAAAAAATCTCAATTAATACTTTTAGTAACTTCTCTTGAAGATGGAGTTACAGCTAATGATTTAGAAATATGCAAGATTATAAGAAAACTAAATAAAAAAGTGATCTTGATTATTAATAAAGCAGATAAACAAAAATCAGACTTAAAAAAATATGAATTTCATGAACTTGGATTAAATGATGTATTTGAGGTATCAGCAAAAACAAATAAGGGGTTAATAGAACTTATTCAAACTATATTTGCTAGAGTCGAATCATCAATTTATAGTGAAAAAAAACGTATAAGAGTAGCGTTCATAGGAAAACCTAATGTTGGAAAATCAACACTGATAAATTGTATTCTAAATGAAAGCAGATCAATCACTTCTGATATTCCTGGAACAACTATTGATTCACTTGAAATACCATTCACATTCAAAGGCAGAAATTATTTTATTTATGATACTGCAGGAATTATGAAGAAAGCCTCGACTAAAGAGATTGTAAACAAATACTCAATAAATATGTCTTTAAGGTCTATTAACGAATCCAACTTATGTATCCTTGTAATTTCTGCACTCGAACTTGTATCTAAACAGGATAAGAATATATTCAATATTATCAAAGAAAATAACAAGCCTTTTATATTAGTAATAAATAAAATTGATTTGATAGATAAGGATACTTTGAGGAAGCTAAAAACTAAAATAGACTATTTCTCGAATATTCTATTTGGTACAAAAATAATATACCTATCTGCTATTGAAAATCGTAATATTAGAAAGCTTCTATACACGATTAATAATTTAATAACTAATCTAAATAAGGAATACAGGCCATCTAAACTTACAAAGATTCTTAATGATGCATGCAATAAACATCCAATAAAGAATAATCGAAATCGTCTAATAAAGTTGAAGTTTGCAAAACAAAATAAAAGTTCAGATTTATCAATCTCTATCCATGGAAATCAGACAGACAAAATTCCAGATTCATACAGAAAGTACCTAGTAAACTATTTTTCTGACCAACTGGGTCTGTCAGGTGTACCTATTCGATTGATTTTCAAAAAAGAAAAGAACCCATATAACATGGGTTCTTAATCAGTATACTTATTCAGCTGTTTTTGGGCTAATAATATTTTTTACTTCGGATATAGAATTAGCGGGAAAACCACCTGTGCTTGCATGATCTTTAATGAGCTGTTCATTATCTGCATTATATACACAGTAAACTTTATCGCCTGTTACATAGCTTTGCACCCACTCGATACCAGTTCCCATATCTTTAAGAATACCGCATGATTTCTGCGAGATTCCTTTAAGATCATCACCTGTTAAGTCACCAGCGCCTGCTATTTCTCTCTCAATTACATATTGTGGCATAATTACCCCTCCTTTGTTATGTTCTGACATTATCTTACGATAATTACTATTTATCAAGCCTATGGTAATCTCTTCTTCACAAGTATAAGGGGATCAATATACTCATTATTTGTTAAAACTGACCAGTGTAAGTGTGGCCCTGTAGACATTCCAGTATTTCCAACTGTACCAATTATTTCACCTTTTTTGACTAACTGACCTTTTTCAACCTGAATCTTATTCATATGAAGAAACATACTTATTAAGTTATAACCATGATTAATCATTACAAACTTACCATTAAAATAATAATCTCCAATTAGCATAACTTTGCCATCTGAAGGAGCAATAATAGGAGTCCCAATTTGTGCAGCAATATCATGCCCGTTATGAAATTTTCCTTTAATACCATTGTAGTATCTTTGGGTTCCAAACACTCCGGACGTTTTCCCCTTTGTTGGAATTATAAAATCCAGATCTGGATAATGGTTATATATTCTTTTCTTTGCATCTATTATTTTACTTTTCTCAACTTTAATTCTTTTTAGTTCATCTTCTGATCGAGTTTTATACTTTTTAATGGTTATTTGTTGAACCTCATAATTTTTATTGTCTATATGTATATTTAATACCTTATTTGATGTTTGACTATGGAGATTATATGTATTTTGGCCATTCTCACTATTGAAAGGAATACCAAATAATAGGAAATATTTATTATTTTCTCTAACTTTTGTGACTAAGTTATTCTTATAAAAATAGTTTTTATTGATTTCCTCTTCAGACAGAGGAATATATTTTACAGATCCACCATAGTGACTTTCAGCATACAAATTCAATGGATTCATAGCAGCAAGAAATAATATAAAAGTTTTAAGTAAGATCTTTATTTTTCCATCCATTCTTTGCTTTTTTAATTTCTACATATGTAGTTATTCCACCTCTCACTTTCCAATGAGCTTTTATAAACATGAATCTTGGTTTCGTGAGGTTATACAGATGTGCAAAAATTTTATTTGTTACATCTTCATGAAATGCACCTATTTCTCTATAAGATGACATATATAGCTTCAATGACTTAAGTTCAACACATAGTTTATCTGGAATATATTCAAGATAAAATTCAGCAAAATCAGGCTGAGACGTCAATGGACAGATACAAGTAAATTCTGGTATCTCCATCTTAATACGATAGTCGTCTTTCTTTTGTGGGTTTTCAAATGTTTCTAAAATATCTTTCATGTAATTAAAAAATGAATTTATAGTATAATATAAAATAACATATTATAATTTAAATTCATCAAATGAGATTATCAAAGATAAAATTATCAGGCTTCAAGACATTTGTTGATACTACTTCTCTAGACTTTCCTAGCAATCTTACAGGCATTGTTGGCCCAAATGGGTGCGGAAAATCAAATATAATTGATGCAATAAGATGGGTTATGGGTGAATCATCTGCTCGAAATCTTCGAGGCGAGACTATGGATGATGTAATCTTTTCTGGATCATCTTCTAGAAGTGAGGTTAGTCATGCCAGCATCGAACTGCTTTTCGACAATTCTCTTAATAAGCTTGATTCAAAATTTGCAAAATTTAATGAAATCCTTATTCGAAGAGAGGCGAATCGTGATGGATCTTCGAGTTATTTCTTAAATAACACTAGATGCAGAAGAAAGGATATACGTGAAGTATTTCTAGGAACAGGATTAGGCCCTAGAAGCTACGCAATCATAGAACAAGGCATGATATCTAAAATCATTGACTCAAAGCCTGAAGAGCTTAGGACTTATCTTGAAGAAGCAGCAGGAATTAGTAAGTATAAAGAGAAAAGAAGAGAGACAGAATTACGACTAAAGCATACTACAGAGAATTTAAGAAGACTCAATGACATTATGAAAGAGATAACTTCGTCATTGACCAAACTACAAAAACAAGCTAATGATGCCGAACTATATAGGACCTTGAAAGATAAGGAAGAAAAGCTAAGAGTAAAAATAATTGCAAAAAAGATAGTTAACTTTGATGAAAAGTTATCATCGGCAGAAAGAAAGAGACAAAATTTCCTTCTCGATAAAGATAAGTATGATTCAAAAATATCTGGATGTACTGTAAAAATAGATGGACTTAGATTATCCAGGGATAATGAGCAAGATGTTTATAATAGGACACAATCTGAATCATTTCATATAGCTGCTGAAATTGCTCGTGCAGAGAAAGATATAGAATATACGCAACAAATTGAGACAAGTAAACAAGATAACATCAATGACATAAATAATGATATTGGTAAAATTCAAGAACAAATAAATGATCTTACTGAAAAAGAACAATTAAAAAAAAATGAGATTATAAAAACTGAAGATGAAAAAAAAGTATTAGATAAAGAAATAGTAGACATCGACAAAAAAGTTAAAGATACTGTTTTTTCATTACAGAATTGGCAATCTAATTTTAATGTATTTCTATCTGATAAGCTAGAATTAGAGAAGAAAATTGAATTAGAAAAATCTAGGATAGAATCACACATTGAGAATATCACCAACCTAGAGAAAAGATTAAATAAACACAATTACTCCGATGATGAAAAAGAGATAAGTTCAGTTCAAATTGAATTGCTCGAATCTTCTGAGACTTATCAAAATAAACTTATAAACTTCAAAGTAGATTTTGATAGACAGTTGAAATCATTCCCTAAAAACAATTCTAAAGTATTAAATCAAATGCTTAATACCTTAGTTGATGAGTTCAAAAAAATTGTCATGAAAATTAAAGAAAATAACAAATCTGTTGCGCAACAGATGCGAGAAATTAAAGCTAATATCAAATTATATAAAGAAAAAATTATTTCAAGTGAAGAATTACTTATCAAATATAACTCTGAGCATCAAAAACATGAAAAGCAAAAAAATATACTAGAAAAGCAAAAAATAGATTTGAAACAAAATCATGATAAGCTCAATTGGAAATACAATGAATTATCAGAAAACCTTAATGCCTCAAATGTTAAAATAACAACTTACAAGACAGAAATTTCCTCATACTCAGATAATCTTAGAAAGTTTAATGCGGATATTGACGTTTTGAAATCAAAAAAGAGAGAAATGCTTTCAACAGGAAAAACTCCTTCAAAATCAGATACCAATAAATTAAATGATCTTCTTAACAATAAAAAGAGTAAAGATATTGAACTTGTGAATATCCAAGATAAGATAAGTGAAATCGAGAATGATATAAAATCTAGTGAAGATCAAATACGTGAATTATCTGACAAACAAAAGATCACGAATGAAGATATTAGCAATGTTAATATTGAAATTGCAGAAATTACGACTAATAAGTCATCATTATTAGAAAACTCTGATTTGGATAAAGACCTAATACTTACTGCGATTAAAAATATTGATGATGAATTATTAACAACTAATGAAAACAGCTTGTCTGATACTAAATCAAAGATTGAAAAACTTGGCGCCATCAACCTTGCAGCAATTAATGAATTAAAAGAATATCAAGAACGTAAACTTTATCTTGATAAACAATTTGATGATATTACTAAGTCAGTAGAAACACTGGAAAAAGCTATAAAAAAAATTGATTCTGAGACTAAATCTAAATTCAAAGAAACTTTTGATGCGATTAACAAAAACTTATCTTATTTCTTTCCTAAAATATTTGGAGGAGGTAAATCTTACCTCGAGCTAACTGATAGTGATTTATTAAATACAGGTGTGAATATTATGGCGAAACCTCCTGGTAAGCTCGTTAAAAATTTAAATCTTTTATCTGGTGGAGAAAAGGCTGGTACTGGTATAGCTTTTGTATTTTCAATCTTCCGGATAAATCCTGCACCATTTTGCCTTCTTGATGAAGTTGATGCACCATTAGATGAGGCAAATAATGAGCGTTTTTGCAATATTGTTAAAGAAATGTCAGAGACAGTTCAGTTCATTTTTATTACTCATAACAAATCTACAATGAAAATGGCAGATGTCCTATCTGGTGTGACTATGAGGGAAGCTGGCGTATCTAAGCTGGTATCAGTTAATATTGATGATGCATTGCAGATGACTTCAGATAACCAATAAAATTATTTAATCTATGATAAAAAAGATTAAAAATAAACGCTATGGTGATCTTATTGATATTATAAATAGGCATAATCTTCTTTATCACACATATGATTCGCCAGAAATTCCTGATCATGAATACGATAAGCTTTATCAGGAATTAAAGGAAATAGAGGAGAGCAACCCTTCAATTGTGGTAGATTATTCACCAACCCAGAGAGTTGGTTCTAATCTTCTGGAAAATTTTGATAAAAGAAATCATGAAGTACCTATGCTTTCTCTTTCAAACTCATCCACTAAGGACGAATTCACGGAATTTTATTCGAAAATAATAGATAATACAGAAGAGTTAAATTGCGAATTATTCGCAGAACCAAAGTTTGATGGACTAGCGGTGAATATTTCATATAGAGATGGAAAATATATTAACGCAACTACAAGAGGCGATGGTTTTATTGGTGAAGATGTAAGTCAAAACGTAAAAACCATCAAATCACTACCATTGATAATACATAAATCGAATCTACCTCAAAAATTTGATTTGAGAGGCGAGATATTTATTGATAAAAAAGACTTTAGAACAATTAATGAAGAACTAAAAAAAAACAAAGAAAAGGAATATTCAAATCCTCGTAATCTTGCTGCAGGCAGCATTAGACAACTTGATCCCTCGATAGCAAGCTCAAGAAACTTGAAAATTTTCATACACGGAATATCTAAGCCATCTGATTTTACTGAATTCAAAAAACATAGCGATTTAATGATCTATTTATCTAAACTTGGGTTCCCAATTAATAATTATTCCAAGATACTTACAAATTTAGAGGACTGCTTTCAATATTTCCATGAAATGGATAACCTTCGTGATAAAATTTCTTATGAAATTGATGGCTTAGTTTATAGAGTAAATGATTTTTCGAAATACCCCACTTTAGGTTTTACATCTAAATCGCCTAAATGGGCAACTGCTTACAAATTTAAATCATTAGAGGCTCTAACAAGAATTTTTGATGTTACTTATCAAGTTGGAAGAACAGGAACCATAACACCTGTTGCTGAATTAAAACCAGTTAATATTGGTGGTGTAACAGTCTCAAGAGCAACACTTCATAATTTTTCAGAAATACAAAACAAAGATATAAATATTAATGACTATGTTTATGTGAAGAGAGCAGGTGATGTTATTCCTGATATTGACAGAGTAGATTTAAAAAAACGTAAAAATATTATTAAAATATCTATACCAAAGAAATGTCCAAGCTGTAGAAGTATGCTCACAAAGATTGATAATCAAATTGCATTGAAATGCTTGAATAATAAAAACTGTATACCACAAATCGAAGGCGCTATCATTCACTTTATTTCGAGGAAAGCTATGAATATTATTGGTATTGGTGATCAAACTATTAGAGAGCTTGTTGAAAAAAGAATAATACAAAGAACTGCAGATTTATATAACCTTAAAGAGAAGGACTTTAATAAACTTGAAAGAGTAGGTAAAAAATCTATCCAGAATTATTTGAAGTCAATAAATGATTCTAAAAAAGTAGTATTTAGTAAATTCATTTATTCTCTAGGTATAAAAGAAGTTGGTGAATCTTCATCAAAATCACTCGCATCAGAATTTCAATCAATTGATGAATTCATGAAATGTACTACTAGTAAATTGATTGAGATTAATGATATTGGCCCTATTGTAGCAGAGAATATAATTTCCTTTTTAAACGATAAGGATAATAAAAAAAACTTACAAGATTTGTTAGCTTTTGGTTTAGATATCGTCTATACACCAGCTCCTACTAGTGAGGAATTTATAGTCATAACTGGAAGTTTTAAAAATTATTCCAGAGCTGTTCTCAAAGAGGATCTGGAAAAAATAGGATATAGAGTATCAGAAAGTGTAACTAAAAAAACAAAAATACTTATATGTGGGGATAAGCCTGGGAGTAAATTCAATAAAGCGAGTAATTTAGATATAAAAATTGTTTTTGAAAATGATCTTCCTAGGCTTCTCTCAAGATCTCATTAATTCCAACTTTACTAAGGGTTTTTTCATCAACTTTTTTTACAATTACAGCACAATATAGATTACATGAATTATCTTTCGATGGCAGGGATCCTGAGACTACAACTGAGCCTTCTGGAACTTCTCCATAAGTTATTTTTTTTGTCTCTCTGTCAAATATCTTTGTGCTTTTACCTATAAAAACACCCATTGAAATAACGGAGTTTTTTCTGACTATGACACCTTCGACAACTTCAGAGCGAGCCCCAATGAAGCAATTGTCTTCAATAATAGTCGGAGCAGCTTGAAGTGGCTCTAGCACACCACCAATACCCACACCGCCTGATAAATGTACATTTTTGCCTATTTGTGCACATGATCCAACAGTTGCCCATGTATCTACCATTGTACCCTCACCGACATATGCTCCAATATTAACAAATGAGGGCATTAGTACTACATTTTTACTTATAAAAGAACCATATCTGGCTATTGCCTGAGGTACAATTCTAATATTATTCTCTTTTAAGTATTCCTCGGAGGTATGAGCAAATTTTGAATCTACTTTATCGTAAAACTTTGTATAACTAGTTTGAATCAAGTTATTTTGATTTAGCTTGAAAGATAATAAAATTGCTTTTTTTGCCCACTCATTTACAATCCATTTCCCATTTTTATTTTCTGAGACACGAATAAGGCCTCTGTCAAGTGAAGATAATGTGTCTGAAACTGCTTCAGAAATCTCGCTTTCAATAGAGCTGTTTATACCCTTATCAAATGCTTCATTAATAATGTCAATATTGGTCATAGTGTTTTTGGAACCTCGTTAAATATGTCCTTACGTATTTCTTCTTTATCCTCTAAAAATGAAAGTATATCATAATATTGTTTTACATTTTCAACATATTGAACTGCTTCCCATCCTCTTGCGTAACCATATTTCATTTTTGAATAGAATTCTTTTTTATTAAGTCTGAATAAATAAACTTTCAAATTACTCCAATTATTCAAATTTACGTTTTCAATGTCCGCAAGCTTTATTATATCTTCAATATGACCCGGACCAACATTATATGCAGCTAGAGCTAGATTCAATCTTGCTTCGTTATTATAATCTCTAAATCTATCCTTTAAAATTTTTATATATCTTGCTCCACCATCAATACTTTGATCTATATCTAATCTATTTACATTAAGCATTTTAGCTGTATTTTCTGTCAGCATCATTAAGCCTCTCACACCAGTGGGTGATACAGCATTATTATTCCATTTCGACTCTTGATATGACAACGCTGCAAGCAACTTCCAATCTAAACTGTACTTATTAGCTATCTCCTTAAACAATTTCTCATATTCAGGTAATTTTGTAACCATATCTGAAATAAATAGCCTTGAACCAATAAAAATATATGATGACATTGTATCTGTTGAGTAGTACTTATTTGCTAATCTGTTAACAAGGTCATTTCCGTTTACTGACTCTAAATAACTAAAAACACTTTTAAGGATAGAACCGTCATCTTTTGGTAATTCCCAAACAAGCCTAACAGAATCAATTTTTTTAACTATAATTAAATTTGGATAATACTTTTTATAAAAAAGATAAGAGCTCCTTGTAAGAATTGTGTATGATATTAGACCATTACTTAGATTATAGATATGATCATCAATATCTTCATTTGTATAATTGATTTTGTATAGTTCCTTTATTTCTGAGCTGAGTGCTATTCTTTTAAAAGTATCTAAATACTCTATATTATTTGTTTTATTATCTAATGTGTTGCTTACAAGTAGAAAATCCTCTTTATTTACTTCAACACATTTTTTACATAAATCAGATGAATAATATATTTCGATATCATAATTAATATCACGTAATCTAATTTCTTTTATATTAATATTTTCGGAATACCCTTTTAATAATTCGTATTGATATCCTACATTGGTTTCTTTTGAAGGTAAGATTATCTCTGGTAAGTTTTGAAATTTTGCTGCTATGATTGTTTTATCAGTTAACTGCTGTAAAGACGTAAACTTTGTATTAACATAGAATAAATATGCAAATGTAATTATTACCATTACAGTGATAAATCTTGCAAGTATTTTTAACATTAATCTTGATTAGTTTTAGCTCTACTATTTTTTGCGAAATTTCTTCTATTATTTGTCTTATATTTATTATATTTGTAATTCTTTGAGTATCGCCTATTTTTATTATAATACTTTCTTGGTTTAGAATATTTTTTATCATCATCTTTACTGCCAAATATGAATTGAAATATCTTTTTGAATATATTCAATTTTGATCTTCTATTTTTATAATTTGGTTTTGGAGGAGAGCTCTTTGGTTTGACTGCTGCCATTAGCGCAACTTCTTTATCTTGCATAGCCATGCCATCAGACGCTTTATTTGTATTTTTATTGTTCCTGTTATTCTTATTTTTCAGCTTATCTTTAAAATCTACTTCACTTAACCCTTCGTTATCAATCTCATAACTCAACGTATCTAATTCAGGATCAGGAACAATCTTTATTTCAACTTTATGTCTAGATTCTATATTTTGAATGGTTTCCTTTTTTTCATTTAGCAAGAAAGTAGCAAGCCTAACAGGTAAATATACTGTCTGTTTATGTTTTGCATTCATTGCCTCTTCTTCTATAATTCTTAATAGAGATATTGCAAGCGTTGATAAAGATTTAATTTGTCCAGTACCCTCACAAGTTGGACAATTTTCATAATTATTTTGGATAATTGATGATTTTAGCTTTTGTCTGGATAATTCCATCAATCCAAACTTAGATATTCTTACAAATTGAATTTTTGCCTTATCTTTTTTAGCATATTCTGCAACTTTTCTCATTACACTTTTTTGAGAGTTCACAGACATCATATCAATGAAATCAATCACAACTAATCCTCCAATATCTCTGAGCTTAAGCTGTGTTAATATTTCTACTGCAGCTTCAATATTTGTATTGAGTGCTGTATCTTCGATGTCACTTCCTTTAGTGGATCTTGCAGAGTTAACATCTATACTTACAAGCGCCTCTGTAGAGTCTATGACGATATTCCCGCCTGATGGAAGATTTATATTCCGTTTATATACAGTTTGTACCTGCTTCTCTATTTTATGTTTACTAAAGATAGGAATTAGATCTGAATGATACTCTGTCTTGATATTATGATGAGGCATAAAAAGCTTTTTAGCACTTATAAAATTATCGTAGAACTTTTTATCATCTATATATATTTCATTTACAGTTTCATCACAATAATCTCTTATAAGGCGAGCCATCATACTGCTCTCTTGGTAGATCAAAAAAGGCGCTTCTTGTTGAACCGAGGTTTCTAAAACTGTTTCATAGATTTGTATAAGATATTCAATATCCCATTTTACTGATTCATTTGAAGCTTCCAGACTGGATGTTCTCAATATTACACTCATACCTTCAGGTATGTCCAAATTCTCCATAAGCTTTTTCGCTTTAGTTCTATCCTCACCTTCTATTCTTCTAGATATGCCGCCAGTGGCAGGATTTTTTGGAAGTAAGACTAGGTATTTGCCAGCTAAAGTTAAAAATGTAGTTAAGGCAGCTCCTTTATTTCCTCGTTCTTCTTTATCAACCTGAACAATGATCTCTTTGCCTGCTTCAAGACAGTCTCGCGAAGATCTATTGTTTCCAGAAAAAATTTCCTGAGAAATTTCTTTGAATGGAAGAAAGCCATGTCGCGTTCTCCCGAAATTAATAAAGGCTGCTTCTAAGCTTGGTTCAACTCGAGCTATCGTACCTTTGTAAATGTTTGATTTTATATTCCTTGAGGGAAAATCTATGTCTAAATCTGTCAGCTTGTTGTCTTCTATTACAGCTAACCTCACTTCTTCTTTCTGAGAAGCATTGAGTAATATTTTCTTCATTATGAATCCTGTTTATCATTTTATTTCTTAATATATTTAGTTTTTTTTAGCACATCTGTTTTTTTGTCAATGTACGATTATTTTATATATTTTTTTGTGTCCCTTTTAATTTCATCATCAAAGCCAGATCTGTGAATATCCTAGTGTATCTGTGCTTATTAAAAGTCTAATATAGCAATGATTGGTGTTATCATCAATCTAAAAAGACCCTATGACCATTGAAAAATCTAATATTTTTGAAATATCTAAGGAATTAAGCGGACAAAGACTAGATAATTATTTAGTAAAAAACCTTAAAGGTTTACCTAAAAGCCTCATTTATAAACTTATTCGAAGTGGACAGGTAAGAGTAAATGGAGGTAGAAAAAAGGTCTCATACCGTATTGCAGAGAATGATAGTATCAGAATACCTCCTTATTTATTAAAAGATAATCTGATCTCTAGTAAAATATTACAAGATCCTGATCTCTACATTCATTTTGAGAATGAGGAATTTATAATCTTTGACAAACCTTACGGCATAAGTGTCCACTCCGGCTCAAACCAAGAGGTTGATTTATTATCGTCAGTAAAAGCATCTAGAAATAATACAGATCTTTCATTAGTTAACAGGCTTGATAAAAATACATCAGGACTTCTTATAGTTGCTAAGAACTATCAGGCTAGCTCTTGTTTAGGCAAAGCTCAGATGAAAAGAGATATAAAGAAAAAATATTATGCACTATTAGTCGGAAATTTAGATAAAGACATAATTGAGATTGAGTCAAAAATAGATAAAGATATTAAAGATAAAAAAATGATAATAAATAATTCTTCAGGGTTAGAAGCTTATACAAAAATTACACTTATCTGCCAATATGAAACACACTGTTTAGTAGATATTGAAATTGAAACTGGAAGGACACATCAGATAAGAATTCATACTTCGTCAATTGGACATCCGATTGCCGGGGATGATAAATATAATAGTATTGATAATAAGAAAATGAATAAAAAAATCCAATTGAAAAGGCTTTTTTTACATGCTTATCATTTATCTTTTTACTACAATCAAAAATATCAGTTCATATTAGATTTACCTCATGACTTAAAAGAAGTATTATCTAATTTAGAGGATAATAATGGACGAAAATAATAAAACACTTAATGACATAGTCTCAGAACTTATTAATGAAAGAAAAAGAGATTACAGAAACAAGATAATTTTTAGAATATTTTTTGTGTTAATTATCTTTTCATTCATTCTTTTTGCACCAATGGCGAAGAATATAAATTTCAATTATCCACACCTTGCAGTTATTGAAGTAAATGGACTCATATCGTCTGACACCCAAGCAAGTGCAAAAAAAATCATACCTCTTTTGGAAAAAGCCAGTTCAAATGAAAATTCCGCCGCCATTGTAATTAAGATCAATAGTGGTGGGGGAAGTGCTACTCAATCAAAAATCATATTCGATGAAATTATGAAGATTAAGAAATCTTCTGATAAAAAAATAATTTCTGTTATCGAGGATGTAGGCGCATCAGGAGGATATTATATTGCAATGGCAGCTGATCAAATATTTGCCTCAGAGACAAGTATTGTCGGGTCAATTGGCGTACGTTTAGATAATTTTGACGTCAGAAGTTTGTTCAATAAAATTGGTATAAAATCTCGAACAATATACTCTGGTGATAATAAATTAATTTTGGATCCTTTTCATGAACTATCTCAAGATCAATATAATCATGTAAAAAAATTAACAGATCAAATTCACTCTCAGTTTATTCTTGACCTAAAGAATAGTAGAAAAGATAAAATTGATCCAGATAATACATTGATATATTCAGGTTTATTTTATACTGGAACTGAGGCGAGATCACTTGGTCTGATAGATGAACTGTCTTCTATATATGATTTAAAAAATGAGATGTATGACAACATACCCATTCAAACCTATAATCAAGACGACGATTTTATTAATAAAATAATACAGTCATCATTTCATTACTTATTCTCAAGTAGAATTTACTAATAATGTCAAAAATTTTCTTTCATCCTGATATAGATTATCAAGAGACTAAGAGTATTGAAGAGAAATTCAATTCAAAAAACGAAGAATTCTTACTAAATAAAGCATCTGATGCTATAAGTAAAAAAATTTGTCAGCTTATAAATAAAGACCATACAATTTTAATAATTTGTGGCCCGGGATCAAATGGCTTAGATGGTATTTTTTCTGCAACAAAACTCTCTAAAAAAAAATATAAGGTAAGGATATTAATGACCAAATCTTCAAGCCATGATAGATATATTAAAAAATTCAATCTATCCAAATATATTTTAAAAAATGTAGAAAACTTTAATCATTTTGATTGTATTGTTGATTGTATTTTTGGTATTGGTTTGAATCGTGAACTAAGCTCAGATTGCATCAGATTAATTAATAGAATTAATAAGTCCAATTCTTTAATCCTTTCTGTAGATGTACCCACCGGTCTAGATCCATACTCTGGTACCCCATATCCTGTTTGCATTAATTGTGACTTACTAATTACATTCCTTACCTATAAGAGAGGTTTATTCACAAACATAGGTAGAGATGCATGGAAAAATATAGTATTTCTTAGTTTGATCGATCAAGAAATTGTATCTAATAACTATTTAATAACTGCTAACAAGAAGTTTACTGATAATACTATGAAAAAATATAAATCAGAAGTTTTGAAAGAAAGCCAAAACCACTCTGATCACAAGAAATCAAATGGCATTAGTTGTATTATTGCCGGAGAGACTCCTTATCATGGAGCGTTAATAATGAGCGCTATGGCATCAATAAAATCAGGTTGTCAGTATCTTCAGGTAATCACAGATCCTGAATATGCGCATACATTGCCTATGATTTATCCTGAGATTATTGCCACTACCTTTTCTGTAGATGATTTTAAAAAAGATATAAATAATTTTTCTAATATACTTATTGGTCCTGGATTGAATTCATCTTGCAAAGATTTATTAGATATAGCTTTAGAAAATTTAGACTCATTAAATTCGTTAATTATAGATGCTGGAGCTCTTGTTCATTTAAAAAAGAATATCATTTACTCAAACAAACTCATTGTTACCCCTCACCCAGGAGAGGCTGCTAAGATACTTGATATTTCTGTAAAAGATGTTCAAGCTAACCGATATAACGCAGCAATGAAAATTCATAAAATGTTTAATTGTATCGTTATACTCAAAGGGTCTGGAACGATAATTTACAATGGAGAAAACTTTTATACATGTATGGATGGAAATTATAGAATGGCTGTTGCAGGGATGGGAGATATCCTATCAGGAATTCTATTAACAGAACTATCATCCCCTATCGATAATATGATTGCTTGTTTAAAAAGTGTTGTCTTTCATTCCTATGCATCTGACTTTTTACTAGAAAAAACTAATAACAATAAATTTCTCCCAACAGATATACCAGATATATACGCCTCACTTACGAAATCATGAATGAACAAAACTATCTTATAACTCATATGGATCAGTATGATTTACTATTTAGTGAATTAGAGAAAGGATTTGAAGGAAAAAAAATTATTTATCTAACAGGAGATTTGGGTTCTGGTAAAACATCTTTTGTTAAAAAATTTCTTGAATATAAATACGAATTTGAAGGAGTATCAAGCCCAACCTTCGGAATAATTAATTCGTATAATATTGATGAGAATACTTTATATCACTATGATTTGTATAGAATACAACAAATTTCAGAGCTGGATGATATAGGATTTTATAGTTATCTAGAAATTAACACACTTCATTTCATAGAATGGCCTGAGATAATTCCTAAAAAAATCATCAAACCTAATGCCAATATAAACTTTATAGAAGATAATAACCAAAGAATTATCTCAATTACATATGTAGATGAATAATATTATTGTATTAATTGGTCCTACTGCAACTGGTAAGACTAAGCTATCACTTGATTTATCAAAAGATTTTAATTTTGAGATTATTAATGCAGACTTATTTTCAATATATAAAGGTCTTGATATAGGTACTGCTAAACCAACAATTTCTCAGTTAAATGAAGTGCAACATTTTCTTATAGATATTATTAATCCAGAGCAAAACTATAACGTCTCGGAATATTGTAGTGATGTATCGGAAAAGATAAAAAATATATTGTCTAGAGGAAAAAGCCCCTTGATAGTTGGCGGATCAATGATGTATGTTTATCAGCTTCTAAATGGACTTAATCATTACTATAATATTTCAACAAGCGATAAAGTTTTGATTAAATATATTCAAAATAAATATTCAAATATACAAATTTATAATTCAATAAAAGGTAACTATCCGCATCTGGTAAAAAAAATTAACAAAAACGACTCATATAGAATCGAAAAACTATTAGAGAGATTAATATCAAAAGATCATGAGTGTTCGAGTAGATTTAGCGGGCTATATAATGACGAAAAATTGAAAATTCATCTCCTGTATATGAATATAACTGATAGAGATAAATTAAGAGAGATGATAAAAGTTAGATCGAATAAGATGATTGAAGATGGACTTGTCAAAGAGGTAATAGAACTCAGGAAGAAATATCAGCTTTCGAATAATACTCAGTCGATGAAAGCCATTGGATATAAAGAAGTATTGCAATTTCTGGATAGAAAAATCAATGAAAACCAATTATTATCTTCTATCATTTTATCTACGCAGCAATTAGCTAAAAGACAAATAACTTGGAAAAATAAATTCAAGATAAATTACATGATTTCATGTCCAGACTACGACTATAATAATGTTTACGACTTTTTAAAAAAAACACTAGATTAATTATTACCTAAATTAGATTAATATAAATTTGATGACCAGGTACCTATAGTATATTATTTACACAGGAGAAAATTATATGGCATGGAATGAACCTGGCAACAAAGACCCTTGGGGTAGAAATAAAAATAACGCTAGTATAGATGGGGTTTTTAAAGACTTCAAAAAAATTATAGATGAGATTTTTGGTAGCAATAATTCAGTGCCGCCATCTTCTAAAAAAAGCGCTGGAATTCTCTCGATCATAATTGTAGTCATATATCTCTTATCTGGAATTTATATAGTAAATGACGGTGAGAGGGGTGTAGTACTTCAGTTTGGTGGATTCAATGAAATTACGATGCCAGGGCCTCATTTCGTCCCAAGATTCATTCAGTCTGTTGAGATTGTGGATGTCAGCAAAATTAGATCGGTTCAACAAAAAGCTGTTATGTTAACTGAGGATGAAAATATTGTAAGTATAAGTTTTGCAATTCAATATGACATAAAAGATGCAAGTGATTTTATATTTAACTTAAGAGAGCCTGATATTACAGTTTCTCAAGCAGGCGAGAGCGCTATTAGAGAAGTTATGGGACAAAACAGCATGGATTATATAATAACAGAGGGAAGAACCGGAGTAGCTGCCGATACAAAAAAATTACTTCAATCAGTCCTTGATAGTTATGGTGCAGGTGTAAATATTCAAACTTTAAACATATTAGAAGCTCAACCACCCGAACAAGTACAAGATGCATTTTCAGATGCTATTAAAGCTAGAGAAGACGAGCAAAGATATATAAACGAAGCAGAAGCATATCGTAATGAAATTATCCCACTAGCAAGAGGAAAAGCTAAACAGATGATAGAGCAAGCAATTGCCTATAAGGTCAAACTAATAAATTCAGCTGAGGGTGAAGCATCTCGTTTTACACAATTATTTACTGAATACGAAAAAGCTCCTCAAGTTACAAAGGAAAGGCTATACCTAGAAGCGGTTGAATCTGTATTATCAAAAAGTAGTAAAGTAATGATCGATGTTGAAGGTGGAAATAATTTGATGTATCTTCCCCTAGATCAACTAATCAACAGAAATGCGCCTAAGTCAGATAATGATAGTCAGCAACAGAACAATGATTCATCTATTATGGACAAGATTAATAATAATAAAAATAATTTCAATTTAAGAAAGAGAGATTTGTACAATGAATAATAGAAATATAATCACAGCCTTATTAGCCTTAGTTTTAATTGCGATTTCTTCAACTTTTATTGTAGACGAAAGAGAAGTCGTAATTAAATTTAGATTGGGTGAGATTGTTGAATCATACGATAAGCCTGGGCTTTATTTTATGATTCCTTTTCTTAATAATGTGAAAAAATATGATTCAAGACTTCTTACAATGGATTCAAAACCAGAGCAATTTCTTACTAGTGAGAAAAAAAACGTAATAGTTGATTCTTTTGTTAAATGGAGAATATCAGATCCAAGAAACTTTTATAGATCATCCAAAGGTGATGAGAGAATAGGTGTAAATCGACTCTCTCAGATAGTCAATGACCTAACAAAAAGCGAATTCAGTAAAAGGACAGTTAATGATGTTGTATCTGGCGATAGGGTAGAAATAATGACTAAAGTTACTAAAGAAGCAAATCAACTATCACAAACACTAGGCATAACTGTTGTAGATGTCCGTCTCAAGAAAGTGGATTTGCCTGACGAAGTGAGTAACTCAGTATACGCAAGGATGGTAAAAGAGCGTGCTACTGTTGCGAAATCATTCAGATCAAAGGGAAAAGAAGAAGCAAAAGGTATAACTTCATTAGCAGAAAGAGAATCAGAGACTATCATAGCTGAAGCCTACAAGGAATCTCAGGAAATCAAAGGTGAGGGAGATGCCCAATCAACTCAGATATATGCTGATGCTTACTCAGTAAACCCAGAATTTTACTCATTTTATAGAAGTTTAGAAGCATACAAATCGACTTTCAATGACAAGAGCAACATGATCCTTCTTAAACCTGATTCTGACTTTTTTAAATATTTCAATGATACTGATGGTATTAACAAATAGCTAATATAGAAATAATCGTTCTATTTTTTTCTTTTGTCCTAATCATAGAGGGAATTATCCCATTAATCTATCCAAAACGATTCAAGAGCTTTTTATCTCAAATAATTGATATGGATGATAAATCATTGAGAATACTTGGTCTTGCATGTATCATTTCTGGGTTGATAATTTATTACTTGGTCTTTTAGTATGAGTACAAAAAAGTTCTTGATTCCAGATGGCATAGAGTACTATACAGGTGCCGATGCAATTCTATTTGAAAAATTAAAATTTTCTGTCCTAAATATATTCAAAAAATATAAATATGAATTTGTTGTTACTCCAGTTATAGATTCAATTAATAATCTAAATAACTTAAATGGAGATAATTTAAAAAGCTACACGACATCTTTGTCAGGAAAAAAAGAGCTTGGAATCAGGGCTGATATAACGCCTCAAATATCACGGCTAGATTATCAATCTTATCAGTCCAATAAATCCAATAAGTTTTCATATATGGGAGAAATATATAGAGAGACAAAATCATCTTTTGATAGGAATAGTCCCTTTCAAGTTGGCGCGGAATATTTTGGTAAAATAACTAAAGCTATAGATATAGACCTAATTAAAATGTGCCATGAAATCATATGTTTATCGAGAGCAAATAAAATATTTATAGAACTCAATGATTCTTTTTTTATAAATAGATATTTAGATTCCATAAAATTAAATATTAAGGATAGAGCGGCACTTGTTAATATGATTAGCCTTAAGTCAGTAAGCGAAATAAATAATTTTTTCAGTAAAAAAAAGGTAAAAAAAAATAAGATACAAGAATTATTCGAACTAATGGATTTTTGTGGATCCATAACCTTACTAAAAAAAATTAATAGTTTTAGCAAAAGGTATAATTATAAAGCTGCAAAGAACATAAAATATTTTAAAGATATAATTGATTGTATTAGCTCTCTTAGAAATGTTGAAATTATTATTGATTTAACCTCTTTCAAATCTATGGACTATGAAAAGGGCTTTAGTTATACATTCTATGTAGATAAACTTAGAAAACCAATTGCTCTAGGGGGGAGTTATGAGGCATATACACTAAATGATGACTCTATAAGGCATGCTACGGGTTTTAGTATTGATTTGAAGGACATAGTTACAATCTATGAAAAATAATATATTTTTAATTGGCACTCATTGGGGAGATGAAGGAAAGGGAAAGGTAGTAGATGTTCTCTCCGATAGCGCCAATGCCTGTGTGAGATTTCAGGGCGGCCATAATGCAGGCCATACACTTGTTATTAATGACAAAAAATTTATTCTGCATCTCATCCCATCAGGTATTCTCCATGATAATGTTAAATCTATAATAGGAAATGGTGTTGTCGTGTCTATTGATGCACTAATTGATGAAATTAACGATTTAGAGTCAAGCCAAATATCATTAGAATCGAAGCTATTAATAAGTCAAAACTGCCATTTAATACTTCCAACTCATATTGCCCTAGATCAAGCCCGCGAGAGAAAGTTAGGTAATAAATCAATTGGTACAACTGGCAGAGGAATAGGACCATGTTATGAGGATAAAGTTTCAAGGAAAGGCATAAGACTTATTGATTTACAAAATGAAAAAATCTTTTTAAAAAAACTATCAGATTTGATGGAATACCATAATTTCTTACTCTCAAAATATTTCAATGAGCCTGAGATCAACATAAAGTCTTCAGCAGATGAAATAATTACAAAATTTAGTAAAATCTCTCAGTACATTATTGACTCCGACGAGTATATAAATGAGCTTTGTCATCAGGGCGGAGTTGTGTTTGAAGGCGCACAAGGAACCATGTTAGATATTGATCATGGTACTTTTCCTTATGTCACTTCCTCTAATACTACACTACCTGGTGTCATTTCTGGTACCGGAGCTAATATTTCGCTTATAAAATATGGACTCGGCATAACAAAAGCTTACTCTACAAGAGTAGGACATGGCCCTTTTCCTTCAGAATTGAAAAACGAAATTGGAGAGAAAATTGGTCAGGTGGGATGTGAAATAGGCGCAACAACAGGCAGAACAAGAAGGTGTGGGTGGCTTGACCTTAAAGTATTAAAAAAATCTATAAGAATAAATAATTTGTCTGGTCTCGCATTGACTAAGATTGATGTCTTGGACAGTCTTGATGAAGTTTCAATTTGTGTTGACTACGGAAATATTAATTACGAAACATTTGAAGTGTCTGATTTGAAATTCATCACTTTACCCGGATGGAAAACCTCTACAGTTGGTATTACGAATTATGATGACCTCCCAAAAAATGCAAAAAAATACATAGAGACGATTGAGCAGCTTGCTAAGATTTCAGTAGATATAATATCTACTGGCCCTGCTAGAGATCAAATAATTAAAAAAATAAATATATTTAATGAGTAACAACTCCAGATTTATTTTTGGAATACATACAATTTCCACCATAATAGACTCTGATAATAATCGTATAAAAAAAATATATTTCAAAAAAAATATAAAAAGTAAAAACTTACTATCACTTCATAAAAAAGCTCTAGAATCTAAATTATTCACAGAAGAGATAGATAATGACAAGCTAACGTTACTTTGCGAATCAAGAAAACACCAGGGTGTTGTCTGCGAACTTGAAGATATCAACTTGTCTGTCTTCAACATAGATAGTTTTCTAAATGTTAATAATAATCCATTTATATTGATGTTAGATCAGATTAAAGATCCTGGAAATTTAGGAGCCTGCATAAGAACTGCTAATGCGGTGGGTTGTGATCTAGTCATAAAAAGAAAATCTAATTCAGCTCCACTATCGCCAGCAGTTCATAAATCATCATGTGGAGGCACCTCGGGTTTATATATATACGAATCAAATGATCTGAATGGAATTGTAAAAAAATTGAAAAAAAATAACATAGAAATAATTGGAACTGACCATAAGGCAAAGAACAACTATCAAAAGATAAGCGATCTTAGTTATTCTGGAGTATGCATTATAATGGGTTCAGAGGATATCGGGATATCTAGAGGACTTAAAAGCTCATGTGATAATCTTTTTTCTATTCCAGTATACGGAACTGTAGAATGTCTCAATATATCTGTAGCTTGTGGGATAGTATTGTATGAGGTTGCTAAATATCGATAAATAATCCAGTCATTATTTGAAATATATGCATGAGTAATGTAGTATTGCCCTAGGAAAAAATATGAAAAATTACGAATTAGTATTAATGTTTTCAGTAGGAGAGGATTCCTTAACCGATCAGACTATTGAAAAATATAAATCTGTTATCACAGAGAGTTCAGGTATGATTGATCGATTTGAAGATTGGGGTTCGTTGAAGATGGCTTACGATATCAAGAACGAGAACAAGGCCAGATATGTGCTGATTAATTTTAAATCTGACAATAAAGTAGTCAACCAGTTAAACGAATTAATTAAATTCAACGATCATATATTGAGACATTTGATAATTAGTACCAAAGATGAACATAAAGAACCGTCTTTCATGAACAAAGAACAACTAAAAACAGCTTAATTATGGAAAAGAAAACTAATATCATAGATTATAAGAATCTTGGATTTTTAAAAAAATATATATCTGAATCAGGAAAACTTATACCAGGTCGTGTCTCTGGTTTAAATGCAGCTGATCAAAGAAAATTGAATAAAGCTGTAAAGAATGCTCGTTTCTTAGCATTGATTCCATATTGCGATAATCATAAAAGACAATGAAACTAATACTATTAAAAGACGTAAAGCACTTAGGTAAAGTTGGTCAAGAAATTACAGTTAAAGGCGGTTATGCACGTAACTTCTTACTACCAACAAAATCAGCTCTGACTCCGACAGAAGAAAATCTAGAGATTATAAATAAGATGAAGAATGAGCTAATCAAAAAAGAGCAGGAAGCAAAAGAAAAAGCTATGGCTATGAAGGAAAAATTATCTGATTATAAACAAATTCATAAAGTTAAGGTTAAGGAGGATTCAGAGGAATTATTTGGATCTATCACTCTTCAGAACATCGTAGATATGATTAATAAAGATGGTTACTCTATAGAAAAAAAACAAGTCAATCTTCCATCTGGCGCTATTAAGGAATTAGGTACTTATAAATTAAATATTTCTCTTCATCCTGAAGTCGCATGTGATATCGATATTATCACCGAGAAAGCAGAAGATACTCAAGATTCTGATTAAGTCAATATTCTATATCAATTAATTATCAGATATTATATTGTCAATGAGCGGAATACCCAAAACACCAATATCTCTTGAATCAGAAAAAGCACTATTAGGCTCATTAATTATTGATTGCGAGTCTTGGGAGAAAATTTCAAACTTAGTTACTCCTTCGGATTTTTATGATGCAAATAATAGAGATATCTTCGTCGAAATATATGAACTTCAGATCAATGATCAACCTTTAGATATTTTAATTTTGGAAGAAAGTTTAAAGTCTAGGGACAAGCTCAATAAAATTGGCGGTATGGAATATCTAAAAGAGCTTGCTAAAGCTGTACCTACATCAGCACATATTGAAAAATATGCACAAATAGTCAGAGAAAAGTCAGTAATGAGAAAACTAATAGGTGCCAGTACTCGGACTATTGAAAATATTCACCAAGATGAAGGTGACATTAGAACAATATTAGATAAAGCTGAGGCTGATATATTCTCAATAGCATCTGATTCAAAGAAAAATGAAGGCCTAGTCAAAATCGGACCAATAGTTAATGAAATGGTCGATTCAATATATAATAAAAAAAATAACAATGTCATCGATTATTTACTAACTGGGTATTCTAAACTTGATGAACTGATGGGAGGACTTCAGAACTCCGATTTGATAGTCATTGCAGCTCGACCATCAATGGGTAAAACTGCTTTAGCTATGAATATTGCCCAGGACATTGTTTTTAAGCAAAAAAAGAAAGTTGGTTTTTTTAGTTTAGAGATGTCGTCTCAATCTATTGCGCTAAGAATGCTATCTTCCTTGAGTGCAGTTCAATTTTCCAAAATTCGTACTGGTGATTACGAATCATCAAATGACGATACAAGAGCAGTGACACAAGCCATTAATATGATGCAAGATTGTCCTCTGTATGTTGATGATACAGGAAGCATTACCCCAATGACATTGAGATCTAGAGCTAGAAGAATGAAAAGAGAAACTGGTATTGATATGATCATTCTTGATTACTTACAATTAATGACGTTGCCAGATAAAAGTGAAAACAGAGTAAATGAAATAGCATCAATTACTCGACAATTGAAAAGTCTCGCAAAAGAACTTGATATACCAATTATTGCACTATCTCAACTTAATAGGAGCCTTGAACAGCGAAATGATAAAAGACCATTCCTGTCTGATCTTAGAGAGTCTGGCTCCATTGAACAAGATGCAGATGTAGTTATGTTTATATATCGTGATGATGTTTATAATCCAAACTCTGAGGATAAAAATATTGCTGAAATAAATATTGCAAAACATAGGAATGGACCTACTGGAACAGCTAAATTGACATTTTTATCTCATTGCACAAGATTCGAAGATTACCACCCACAAATATTTGAGAATACTGACAATTTATGAGGGGTTTTACTCTTCTAATAACTCTAATTTACCGGATTTACCCTCCCATTCTTTTGCATCGTCTGGTGCGGCCTTAGCTTCAGTTATCAAAGGCCAAGTTTTTGATAGTTTTGAATTAATTTCAAGATATTGTTTATCCTCATCTTTTAAATCATCCTCCGAATATATTGCATTAATAGGACACTCAGGTTCACATAAGCTACAATCAATACATTCCTCAGGGTTTATTACTAGAAAATTGGGTCCCTCATGGAAACAATCGACAGGGCATACCTCTACACAATCTGTATATTTACATTTGATACAATTTTCAGTTATAACGTAAGTCATATATTAATTTTAACATATGAGATATTAAAAAACATTTGTTAGCTTGATTGTTAAAATTGAACTTGTTTTCCATCATACTATTATTGATGAAAAGTTTTATTATTCTATACTTTCAAAATAAAGATTGAAGATTAGGTTCTTTTTTATTACTATCATTTCTATTCCTCGGTAGCTCAGTTGGTAGAGCGAGTGACTGTTAATCACCAGGTCGGC
>MDTG01219886.1_pt1 | contig 37529 bp, 39 predicted proteins | sample 811421 | NCBI WGS metagenome assembly MDTG01 (sample SAMN05326645, study PRJNA326480) | marine metagenome | isolation source: seawater | place: Pacific Ocean: South East | collected 2011
AAGTAATATTATCGGAGCTGCACTTAATTTAATTAATATAGAAAATATAGAAAAAGCAAAATTGTAATAAAAATATGAAATTTTTTTTAAAACTATTTTTGTTTCATAAAATTTGATAAAATAATAAATGCTAATAACAGAAAAAATAATTTTTGGAAAATCAACTCCAAACTCTGAAATTCTGGTAAATTTTAATAAAAAATAGAAGAGAATAACAACTAAATAATAATCACTTATTTGAATATTTTCTTTATTTTTTAAAATCTTGCTCATTGAAAACAATATAAAACTTAAAAACAACAAAAAACTTGGTAGTGTTAAATAATTAAAATTTTTGTTTTCAAAAAAAAATAAAGGATAAAGGTTTAACCATATTGAGTTGTATACGAAAGGTATATCTATATTTGCAAAACCAAAAATAATCTTTTCCTCTAAAAAAGATAATGCATATGGAAGATGATAGTATCCAAAATCTTCATGATACTTTTGAGATACATACATTGGAATAAAAGATAAAACTATAATTAAATAAAAAATATTTTTTTTATCAAATATCTTAAAATCTTTATTTTTGTTAAAATAAAAGAAACATAATCCTATAAAAAAAATGAACAAATTAGTTAAAAAATTTATTTTAAAAAAAAAATGCAAAATGGTTGTAATTATTGAAATTACTAAAAAGCCAAAAAAAACATCAATAAAAAAATTTTGGGAATTTTCAAATTTTAAGATACTACCATAACCAGCTATTGACACTGGTATTATAATTATGATCATTAAAAAGACTAATAAATCTATAAAAATCATCAGATTAATTTTAAATAATTCTTGTTAAAAAAAATTTTAATATTTATTTTTTTTTTTAACAAAATCCTGAATTGTCCTTTCAAGTGCATCTTCAAAATCCATAACATTTTTCCAGCCATTTTGGTATGCTAATGAAGTATCAAGTTTTTTTCTTTTTACTCCATCTAATTTTTTATTATTATCAAACTTAATTATAACATTTGGATCAATTTTGTTTTTTATTTTATAAGCATAATCTTTGATGGACATTTCAACAGAAGAGCCAATATTAATGACTGCAGAACTCATTTTTTTTCGTAAAAAATATTCACAGGCCCTAGCAACTTCATCAACATATAAAACTTCTCTTAAAGGTTTTCCTGTTCCCCATAATTGAACAATATTATTTTTTTTATTTTTACTTGCAGAAAATATCTTTTTTATTAAAGCCGGAAAAAAGTGTGAATTTTTTAAATCATAATTGTCATTAGGTCCAAATAAATTACAAGGCATTAAACATAAATATTTTGTCTTATATTGTTTATTAAAAGATTTAATCATTTGTATTCCAGCGATTTTAGCTATTGCATAACTTTCATTAGTTTTTTCAAGGGGTCCACTCATAATCTCATTTTCTTTGATAGGCTTTTTTAAATCTTTTGGATATATACAGCTAGAACCAAAAAGAATTAATCTTTTAATTTTATTTTCATAGCTAGAAGATATTAAATTTGTTTGAATTTGTAAATTTTCACTAATAAAATTTGCTGGATAATCCATATTTGCTTTAATTCCACCAACTTTAGCAGCTGCTATTATTACAGCATCGGGTTTTTTAATTTTAAAAAATTTATTTACTAATTCTCGATTTTTTAAATCAAGCTTTTTTTTGTCTATTGTAATTAAATTTCTATAACCTTTTTCTTTTAATCTTCTTAATATAGAAGAGCCAAGCATTCCTTTATGTCCAGCTAAAAATATTTTGCTGTTAATATTTATCATAATGAATTTTTTAATTCATATTTGATCATTTCTTTAATTAGGTTATCTATGGATGTTTTGGGGCTCCAACTTAATAATTTCTTTGCTTTTTTTGCGTCACCTTTTAAATAGTCTACTTCTACAGGTCTAAAATACCTTTTTTTGCATTCAATTATAATTTTTTTATTTTTAATATTTAATGCTTTTTCATTCATACCTTTGCCAACCCATCTTATTTTAATGCCAATTTGCCTTGCGGCTTTATTAACGAAATCTTTTATTGTTATTGTTGCACCTGTAGCGATTACATAATCATCTGGTTTTTTTTGTTGCATCATTTTCCACATTGCTTCAACATAATCTCTAGCATGCCCCCAATCTCTTTTAGAATATAGATTTCCTAAAAAAAGTTTATTTTGTTTTCCATTTTTTATATTTATCAAACCTTGGATAATTTTTTTTGTAACAAATGTTTCTCCTCTAATTGGACTTTCGTGATTAAATAAAATTCCATTACAAGCATAAATACCATAAGCTTCTCTATAATTTATAGTTATCCAATGAGCAAATAGTTTTGATGCACCATATGGGCTAGCAGGATAAAAAGATGTTTTTTCATTTTGAAATTTATCTTTCGTTCTACCAAACATTTCTGAAGTTCCAGCCTGATAAAATCTTACTTTTTTTTCAAAATTTAAACTCTTTATAGCATCTAAAATTCTTAAGGCTCCTAGACCGTTAACATCTGCAGAATATTCAGGAACTTCAAATGAAACTTGCACATGTGATTGAGCTGCAAGATTATATATTTCATTTGGTTTTATCTTTTTTATTAAATTCAAAATAGATGATGAATCAGATAAATCACCATAACAAAGAATAAAATTTGATTTCAAATTAATATCTTTATAAATATCGTCAATTCTTTGAGTATTAATTATCGAAGATCTTCTTTTAACACCATAGACTCTATATTTTTTTTTTAATAAGAGTTTTGACAAATAAGCACCATCTTGACCTGTAACTCCAAAAATTAAAGCTATTTTTTTTTTCATTTGGATTTTTTTTTAAATTATATATTCTGTATTCATTTTATTCGTATAATGCAAGTAAGTCTTATAACCTGTACTAACAATAGTGAAGAAACTATAAGTGATAGTTGTCTATCAATTATTTCTCAATCTCATAAAGACATTGAGCATATTGTTATAGATAATAATTCGACAGATAATACCTTATCGATAGTTAAAGAGTCAAAAATTAATTATCAGAAAATATTTCAACAAAAAAGTAATGGAATTTATGGAGCTTTAAATGAAGGACTAAAATTATCAAATGGTAAAATTATTGGAATTCTTCACTCAGATGATCAGTTATATGATGATAGGGTTATTGAAAAAATCGAAAAAATATTTTGCAACAATAACATAGATGTTTTATTTGCTAATCTTCTCTATGTGTCTAGAAAAAATAGTAAAAAAGTAATAAGAAGGTGGAATTCAAATTTGGAAGAAGGAATACAGCCAAATATTTTTTTAAATAAGATGTTAAGTAATGGATGGATGCCTCCTCATACAACAATTTTTATTAAAAAAAATGTATTGGAAAAAATAGGGTATTATGATGAAAGTTTTAAAATATCCTCTGATTATGATTATATAATCAAAATCATTAAAGAGAATATCTTTAAAGTATTTTTCTTTAATGAATATACTGTGAAAATGAAAATTGGTGGAATTAGTAATAAAAATATTAAGAATATTTTATTAAAATTAACGGAAGATTATAAAATTATCAAAAAGAATAGATTTAATATTATTAAAGTTCTCTTATTTAAAAATTTTTCAAAAGTTAAACAATTTTTTTAATTTATTTTTTTTTTTTAATTGATAATAAAGCTGGGACATTTTCACTGACCAGAATTACTTGATCTAATTCATAATCATAATCTATATCTCTGATTCTATTTCCCTTCAAAAAAATTCTTTCAATTGGAACTAATTTTTCAAAATTATTTTCTATATTTGAAACATAAATAGAATTTGCTCTTAAAGATGACGTCCATAAACATTTAGACTCACAAAAAGAATTTTTTTCTAAAAACAAAACTTCACTTATACCTATAGATGGAGTGTAATATTTAATAGGCTCAACAAAGCCATAGTCAGCATGAGATTTTTTAAATGGATCTGTGCCATCATAAGCTGTTCCATAAGAGGCTATGTCCCATCCAAAATTTTTAATTTTTTCTCCTCTATTAATTTTATTAAAATTTATTTCATCTCCTCCTTTCGGCCCATGTTCAGAATTTATTATTAAGTTCTCACTTTTAACATATTTTAAGCCCTGGGGATTTCGATGGCCTAAAGATATAATTTTAGACTCTTTTGATTTTAAATTTATATTAATAATTTTACCAAGCAAGCTATCCATTTCTTGAGCTGCATTTTTTTCATAAGCAAAGCCAATTGAAAATAAAATATTTTCTTCATCAAACTTATCTATTCTTCCTCCTGAAAATACATTATATTTATCCCAATATTCGTTAGTACTAAAAAAAAGATCAAACTCTAATTTTTTAAAATTTAAATTAGCCTTGTAAAGTTTTATTGTTATACCTTTTTCATCTTTTGTAAGCATTGATATAAAAATTTGATCATTATGAAAATATAAATCTCTTATACCGATTAATTGAAAATTATTATCTGTTAAAATGGTTTCAATATTATTATCTAACTCTTTAAAATTCAAACTATCTCCTTCGAGATTTTTTTTTTCAAAATAAACTGTTTTTCCTTCTCCAGAGATAAGGAATATTTTTTCATCTTTAATTTCAGCATAATGGGCTCTTAAGGAATTCATTACTGCGTTCCATCCAAGATTTACATCAAGCCTTTTGAAAGGTAGGAAAAAAAAATTTACTTCATAGTTTATATTATTAAGTTCTATAATTTTTGTATCAAATTTTTGACCTTCATAACCTTGCTCATACTTTCTTACCTGAAGTTCTAAAATTTTATTTTTTGACTTAAGATTTGAAACTATAAATACCTTATCTCTAATTTTCTTAACATAGTGAGGAGGTATAATTGATTTAACAATTTCTATGACTTTATTTTGTTTATCATATCCATATCTTACTATATCTCCAACTACTGAAAATAAATAAAAAAATATTAAGCAAAAAAATATTATTGCTGAGATTAGAAAAATTTTTTTTTTTGATTTTAAAAGACTCATTTAATTAAGATTTGACACTTTTTTTATACCAATTCAATGACGATTTTAGCACATGAGTTAAATTATCATATTTAGGTTTCCACTTAATAATTTTTTTGAGTTTATTTGGATTAGCAATTGAAACCACAATATCACTATCTCTTCTTTTGCCAACCTTATATCTTATCTTTTTTTTGGAAATCAAATTAAATTTTTGTAAAATTTCTTTAACAGAAAAACCATATCCATATCCACAATTAAAAATTTTAAATATTTTTTTTTTTGATATTAAATTAGCAGCTAGTAAATGTATTTGTGCTAAATCTTCAACATGGATATAATCTCGAACAGGAGTACCATCTTTAGTCCTATAATCATCACCATTTATTATAAATTTTTTTCTTTTAATACAAGATGAACATAAATTTAATATAAGATTATATCCTTTGTTTACATTAAAACCACATCGTAATTTCTTGTCAGAACCTGCCACATTAAAATATCTTAATATAATACATCTAATATTGCTCTTTTTTTTTATTAAAAAATTTTCTAATTTTAATTTTGATTTAGGATATGCTGACATTGGTTTCAGTTTATCCATTTCGGTTACTCGTTTGTTTTTATTTCCATAAACTGCAGCTGTTGAAGAATAAATAAATTTATTTACTTTATTTTTTAAGCAATTTTCAAAAAAAATTTTTCCTTTAATAAAATTATTCTTAAAATACTTCTTTGGGTGTTTGATAGATTCCTCATTATTAATAAAAGCAGCAAAATGAAAAACTACATCAAAGTTTTTTTTAGAAAACATCCTATCTAACTTTTCAGTATCTGAAATGTCGATTTTAAAAAAATCGGCTTTTTTTGGTATGTTTGTTTTTAGCCCAGTGGATAAATTATCAATAATTGTAACTTTATGCCCTCTGTCAATCAAATAGTTCGATACTGTGCTTCCTATATATCCAGCTCCCCCTGTTACCAGTGCATTCATTTTTTTTTAGACCTTATGTAAAAAAGAAATGAGAAATAAATAATTAAGTTTAGAGCTAAAATATAAAATGTTTTTAAAGCCAATATTAAACATATTGAGGGAAAAATACATAAAGTTAAAGTTAAAAATATTGTTTTATTTTTATCGTGAGTTATATCATTTACTAAATGATGTAAGTGATTAAGATCTCCTTTAAAAGGATTTTTTCTATTAATAATTCTTAAAACAAATAATCTTAGCATATCTAAAGCTGGCACTAAAAGAATTATGAAGATTTCATCACCATAAAGAAAATTATCATAGTTTTTGTATTGATAAATGAAAGTAGAACCCATTATTGCACCAATTAAAAAAGAGCCTCCGTCTCCTAAAAAAATTTTGTTTTTAAAATTTAGAAATCCAATAATAATCATTGGTATTAATAGCAACAAAAAAAAAATAGGGACAAAACCTTTAGCTATAAACAGACAAAATATAAAAATACTAAATGATATTAGTTGTAGGTTTATGCCATCAAACATATTTAATGCATTTAATAATAAAGCAAATGATAAAATGATAAAAAAAGATGAATAGTTATTAAAATAATAGTTTTTATCTAAGAAAGAAATCTTAATAAGTCTCAAACTTAGATCGGGAAATATATTCAAAATTATAGTAATTGCTAAAATTATCAATATTAATTTTAGATTTGGATTTAAATTTTTTAAATCATCTATTAAACCAATTAGATAAAATGCAGTACTTAAAATAATAATTATATAAATGAAATTATTCACAAAAAATAAATCTTCTATATTTAAAATAAAAAGCAAAAAAGTTATTAAATACAAATTGATTAAAATAACTAAACCTCCCAAAAGTGATACGGACTCCTTGTGATTTTTTAAATGATAATCAGGTTTATCATAAATTTTAATTTTATTAGATATGTAAGTAAAATTATAAAAAAAAATTAAATTAATAGAAATGATAGTAGTAAATAAAATAATATAATTCATGACTAATTTAAAATTTTAACTAAATTTGAAAAGTTTTGATGATTTTATTATATTAAAATAACCAACTCTTTTTTTTTCTTTATTAAAAATATTTATTAAAAATTTTTCACTTTTTTTATTATAAAATATAGTAGACTTATAAAAATTTAGTAAATCAATTTTTTTTCTAAATTTTAAAATATTTCTAAAATTATAGGATTTAATTTTTCTTTTATTTTTTTTTAAAAATTTTTCTAATTTTTCTGATGAAAAATCAATATAATTTTTTGCAATTTTAGGTAAAGTTTTTTGAGCTAATGCAAACTCTGTTAAAGTATGAGGATAACAAGGAGCTGTAATTAAAAATTGGCCATCTTTCTTTAAAAACATAGAACAATCTTTTATAACTTTAATTGGATTTTGAGCATAATATATTGCATAAGACGAAATAATTTTATCAAAATAAATTTTTTTACTTTTTAAAAAAGTTGAAACATTGTCCATAGAAATACATTTAATTTTAACATTATCATTTTTTAAATTTTTTTTTAGAATTTTTAATGATTTAGATGAATAGTCAGTCGCTAATACAAATCCCTTTGGACCAATCTTGTTAGACTCTTTTATAACATGACTACCTAGTCCACATCCTAGCTCTAAAATATAATCATTTTTATTTATTTTATATCTTTTAAAAAGCCACTTAGTTAAATCTTTTGTTCCAAGTTTTTTATTTATATGAAGTCTATTTTGTAAATTTTTTGATGAAATAGCTCTTTTTTCAATAATAGATAACTGGCTTTTCATTTCAAAAATTGATACTACAATTTTATTAATATTTCTAATAATTATTTATGAGTAATGTATTTGTTGTTGCGGCACATCCAGATGATGAAATTTTAGGTTGTGGAGGAACATTACTTAAGCATGTAGATAAAGGCGACAAAGTTTACATTCTATTTGTATCAGAAGGTGTTTCAGGAAGATATGAAAGAGCTAAAACTAATAAATGCATTAAAGAAATAAATAATAGAAAAAAAATGGCTATTAAAGCCTCCCAATCAGGGAAGTTCCAAATTGTTGATTTTTTAAATATGAAAAATTTACAATTAAATACATACCCTCACAACTTTCTTACTAATAAAATTGTTAACCACTTTAAGAAAATTAAACCTGATATTGTTTATACACATTATGAGTATGATTTAAATATTGACCATTACCATACTTTTTTTTCAACATTTGTAGCATCTAGACCAAATAAAGATTTCCATATAAAAAAGCTTTTAAGCTTTGAAATACCCTCTTCCACTGATTGGGGTATTAATACAAACGGAAAAAAATTTAATCCTAATTATTTTGTTGATATTGAAAAATATTTAAAAAAAAAGGAGAAATTACTGAACTTTTATAAATATGAAATGAGAAAACCACCTCATTCTAGATCTTTAAGAAATATTAAAGCTTTATCGATTACTAGAGGAGGATCTGTTGGCATCAATTATGCTGAGGCTTTTTTTGTTAATAAAATTGTGTCCTAAAAATATTTTAATTTTAATTGAATTAAAAATTTAGGTATAAAATAAATCATCAATAATTTCATTTTAGGTAATAAAATTGGATATTTTATAACATCAAATATGAGTTTGATGTTTCTTTTTTGGAGTATCAAATAAATTAATTTTAAATATTCAAGTTTTAAATCTATTTTTTTTCGATTTTTTTTAAAATAATAATCATTGTAATTTTGATTATTTGTCCAATGTTTGTATTCGTTATAAAACATCTTCCTATTGTTATGAGTAAAATTATTTGTATGAATTCGGATAGTTACCAAATTATCTTGAAAAGCCATTCCTTTAAATTTTTTTGCTATTCTTATCACTAAATCATAATCACCAATAATGTTATACAGAGGATTAAATTTGAAAGAATTTATAATTCCTTTTTTTAAAATTATTGTGCTTAATTTTACAAAATAATATTCAAGTAATTCATTCAAAATCAATCCAGAAGGAAGCTTTTTTTTGTAAAAAATTTCTAATTTTTTTTTATTTTCATAAAAATGATTACAGTTTGAGTAAGAAAAGCCATAATCACTAGAAGATGAAAAAAATTTCTTTCTTGAACTTAAAAAATTTTTTTTCCACCAATCATCTGAATCTAGAAAAGCAATAAAATTTCCTCTACATTTTTTCAATGCAAAATTTCTTGAGTCATAAAGCTTAATTTTTTTTTTAGTCTTAAAATATTTAAATCTTTTATCTTTAAATGTTTTAAATATTTTTGCACTTTGGTCTGTAGAACAATTATCAATAAAGATAACCTCAAAATTTTTGTAGGATTGTTCTAATACTGAGGATAAAGTCTTCTGAAGATACTTTTCTCCATTAAAGCAATTTATCACTATACTAACTAGTTTTGATTTCATATTTATTTTCAAAATATAAGTAAAAACCTATAGGATAAAAGTATAGCATCGATAACCAATTATTAAAAAAATTACCTGTAGGAATTAGTGGCCAAAGATTTATGAAAATTGCACTTAACATTAAAATTTTTGATACTTCATACTTATTAAACTCTCTCTGAGAATTTATTTCTGATCTACCAATAAAAATTTTTCGAATTATGTAAAAAAATGAAAAAATAACAAGTGAAAAACCTATCAAACCATTTGAGGTTAAAATTTGGATATAAGTGTTATGTGGATGAGTTGAACAACCATCATTATTTTCTAGAATGTAAACTTTTTTTCTACATAAATGTCTAAAACCTCTCACTCCTGTTCCAATTATAGGATGGTCTTTAATAATTTTAGATGAAAGAAGATAATGACCATGGTGGTCATGAGAAAAAATATAGATTTTATTAAAAAGTTTTGGTTTGTGTTTTTCATATTGTTCCTCCCCTTTTCCAGTTATTTGTTGATATGATTTTTTAAACATTCTGGTAGCAGGGTTAGTCTCTGGATCACCTTTTAAATACGGGGTGATTATAGATATTGGAATAAAGAAAATTAAAACTAAAATTAAAAAATTCCTCAAATATTTAATTGAAAAAAAAACAATAGAAAAAAACAGGATTAATAAAAAAAAAGATGATCTTTCACCAGATAAATAAACTATAAGGCATAAAAATGAAATTAAACCTGCATAAGGTAAACTAATTTTTTTCTCGTTTATAATATCACTCATCACAAGGTATAATAAAAAAATAGGTATAATTCTTGTTAAAAAACCACCCAAAATAAGTTCATCAAAAAAGAAACTTGAAATACGATTTCTTGAAATTTCAGAACCTACAAAATTTATGCCAGTATAATACTGAAATAAAGAATCTAAAATTATTATAAAAAGAAATAGAGTAAGAATTGTTAAAATCCTCTTATTAAAAAAATCAAATCTATCTAAAATAAACCAAATAGAAAGTGCGAATAAAGGTATCCTAAAATAAAAAAAACCTGCCTTAGAAGAATAAAAATTTTGAAAATTAAATAATGTGGAAATCAATATTGATAAATAAAATAATAAAAAAAATAATGAGAATTTGTTTAAATAAAAGTTCATTTCTTTATTAATGTAAGTTTTTAAAAAGGTAATCAAAATTAATGAGATTAAAAAAACTTCTGAAATTCCAGGGCCAATTAAAAGCATTAATGGAAATGCAGCAATACCATAAACTAAATAAAATTCTAAAAATTTATTATTTAAAACCATTCTTTATTAAGTCTAAAAACTCTCCCTCAAAATTTTTTTTTGTAAAAAAATAATTGTTTTTGATTTTTTGTTGTATTTTATTATAATTTTTAAAAATATATTCTACTTTTTTTTTAATACTTCGGGCATTTCTTTTACATACAAAAATACCGAACCTTCCATTAATAACATATTTAATCTCATCAAAAATGATTACTGGTATATTTCTTGCTAATGCTTCAGAAATCACTTTTGGAAAACCCTCTATATAAGACGGTAATATAAAAACTTTAGAATTATCGTAAACGTCGATTAATTTTTCTTTGGAAGAAATTGGACCTATATATTCAATATTTTTTGAGTAAAATTTACTATTAATATTTTTTTTTTCCGTGCCCACAATTTTAAGATTATAGTTTTTAAATTGGTTTTTAAAAAAATTCGATAAAAATAAAACACCTTTATCTTTTTTAAATCTTCCAATATATAAAAAATCTGTATTTTTTTTCTTAGATTTTTTTTTTCTAAACCATTTTGATGTCAATTCAGAGGGATGAAGGACCTTACTAATTTTTACTTTTGTAAAATTTTTTGAACAAGACAAAATAGAGAGTTTTTTTTTAATTAAAGTAAACATTAAATCATAAAATAAATACCCTAAAATTCCATATCTATATTTATATTCCAAAAATCCATCACTTCTCAAATATACAAATCCTTTCAAATCAATGTTCTTAAACATAAGAAGATAAAAAAAAGCAAAAAAGTTAAAAGGTGTGATAGAGATTAATAGGATATTAATTTTCTTTTCATTAATATCATTTAAATTAAATATTTTAATTTTATTACTTATCAAAAAATTTAATTTTTTAGAACTTTTTCTACTTACTAAATTGATCTTATAATTTTTATTTAAACAGGATATGATATTATCCAAATCATTGTTGGATGTATAATATCTATTAGAAAACCATATCTTGTCATTGCTTAAAATATATAAATCTTTCATTTTTTTTTATAAAAATTTATTGTCTTTTTTAAACCCAATATTATTTTTGTCTCTTTAGATGTTCCAATTAAATTTTTGAACTTTAAAAGACTTGGGTACAGTTTTAGTGGTTCATCTTTTCTTAGTTTGATTTTTCCAAAAATAGGTGCACCCTTTCCGATTATCCTTTGAATACTGTTTATAATAAATTTTACTGGGTAATTCTTTGATGAACCGATATTAATAACCTCGCCGTTAATTTTTAACGAAATGGACTTATAAATTATTTTAACAAAATCATCTACGTACATAAAGTTTCTAATTTGATTGCCATTTGAACAATTAAAAGAAGAATTATTTAAACAATTATTTATTACAGTCGGAATTAACCGACTAGAATTTTGATTTTGTCCATAAATTAAATATGGGCGCAGAATTAGTACAGGAAAATTATTTTTTTTATAAAGTTTAATTAAAAAATTTGTTGCCATTAATTTAGCTTTTCCATAGACTGATTTTAATTTCTTAGGACTAAGTACATTATTTTCTTTTTGTGGTGAATTTAAAAAACCATATTCAACACTGCTTCCTATCTGAATAAATTTTTTAATTTTTTTTTTATTGTAAATTTCAGCTAAATTTTTAAGTCCAATATAGTGAGAATTTAATGTTTTTTTAGACATCGAGTGATCAACATAACCTGCAAAATTTATAATATATTCGACATCAAAATTTAATTTTTTTTTTAAATCTTTTTTATTTTCTAATTTACAATAAATATATTTAACATTGCTTAAATTTTTTATTTTAGGTTTTTTTTTTGAAGACAAAGAAAAAATTTTAAATTTTTTTTTCTTTTTTAAAAAAATTATTAAATTTCTTCCTAAAAAACCTGTTCCTCCAGTGATTAAAATTTTTTTTTTTCAAATCAAAATTTAACCTTTTTATTTTTTAACAAAACCTCAAGGTTATCTTTATCCCTTTTTGTATCCATACATTGCCAAAAACCTTTATGTTTAAATGCGTACAGTTGATTTTTTTTTGCTGCTCTCTCAAGTGGAGATCTTTCTAAATACGTTGAGGAATTTGAAATATAATTTATAAACTTTGGATTGATTACAAAAAATCCTCCATTTATCCATCCCTCATCTATTTTAGATTTCTCTCTAAAAATTTTTACTTTGTTGCCATTTATTTTAATTGCTCCAAATCTTGCAGGAGGTCGAACAGCAGTCATTGTCAGAAGTGATTTAGAGTTTCTACTATGAAATTTTAATAATTTTTTTAAGTTCACATCTGATAAACCATCTCCATAAGTCATAAAAAAATTATCTTTACCTAAATATTTTTTTAATTTTTTTAATCTTCCACCAGTCATTGTATGAAGTCCAGTTTCAATTAAATTCACATTCCAATTGAATGAATTTGTTCTAAAATAATCTTTAATTATTTTTCCTTTGTATCCTAGTGCTATATAAAAATCATTAAATCCATAATTTGAAAAATGCTTCATAATATAATAAATGATTGGTCTATTATTTATTTTAATCATTGGTTTTGGTATCAGATTTGTATACTCTGACAATCTTGTTCCAAAACCTCCTGCAAGAATCACTACTTTCATTTTAATTTATTTAATTTTAATAATTTATTATATTCAATGATACTTTTTTTAGAGATAGAATACGTATTTCTCATTCCATTTTTTTTAAATTCAATATACCAATTAGCAGTAAATTTGATTGCATTTTTAAAGTCAAGAACAGGGTACCAATCTAAATATCTTTTTGCTTTTTCAGAGTTTAGTTTTAATAAATTTGACTCTTTATTTTGATTAACATTATTTTTTTTTAGTTTCCACTTAGCTTCCCTCCAATTTTTTTCAATTTCTTTGACTAAGTCTAAAACACTTTTATTCTGCTTGTTGTCAGGTCCAAAATTAAATGCCTCTCCATGAATTTTTATATTTTCCAACTTTATCGCTAAAATTAAGTATCCTCTAATAGCATCAAAAACATGCTGCCAAGGTCTAGTTGATTTAGGATTTCTAATTATAGTTTTCTTTTTTTTGTACCATGACTTTACACAATCTGGAATAATTCTATCTAATGACCAATCTCCACCACCAATAACATTCCCAGCTCTAGCAATACCTATTCTCACATTTTTTCCATTTTGGAAATAAGATTTAACATAACTATTTATAACTAGTTCAGCGGCACCTTTAGATCCACTGTATGGATCATCTCCTCCTAAAATATCATTTTCATAATAACCACGTTTAATTTCTAAATTTTTGTAACTTTTATCACTAGTAATAATTACTACTTTACATTTCCTTACACTTTTTAAAGATTCGAGTACATTTAAAGTTCCAATAGTATTTGAATTAAAAGTAGAAACAGGATCTTTGAATGATTTACTAACAATTGCCTGAGCAGCTAGATGAAAAACGTAATCTGGTTGATAATCATTAAAAATTTTTTTTAATTTTTTTAAATTTGTAATATCACAAATTTTATGCTTAATATTTTTCTCAATTTTTAAATCTCTGAAATGACTTATCGAAGTAGGATAGCCATTAGAAATACCTAATATATTTGCCCCAAATAGATTTAGGCACAAAGTGAGCCATGACCCCTTAAAACCAGTGTGACCTGTAATAATTATTTTTTTATTCTTAAAAAATTTCTTATAAACTAGCATTTAATTAAATTTATTTTACAACTAATAACCATTATTGATGAAAAGTAATGTTATGATCAATTCCATTTTTATTACAAGGCATATCTAAATCCTTAACAGGATAAAGCCTATGATTCGATATATTGTTTGAAAAAAATTTTTTTGAAACAAAAGTCATTTCGATTGTTGAAGGTATACCTCGATTATCTGTAGATCCAAAATTATTTACATGAATATGTGCTAAATCTAACTCAAAATCGCTAATGAATTTTTGGATTAATTCTATGTGTAAATCAAAATCATGAAATTCAATGACCATTCCATTTATTCTTTTATGATTGTGTTTTATTTCATCTAATATCCTATATTCTGACCCCTCAATATCAATTTTTAAGAATATATTATTATCTATTTTTTTTAGAATATTAGTTAGATCCTCATTTAAATTTTCTTTTAATAAATTTTTTTTCATCTTGGCGGCTGTGATAAACTTTTTATAATGAAAATGGTTTTTATTGTCGAAAAAAATTTTATATTTTAAGTAATTAAATAATTTTTTGAAATTTAAATGTATTTCTTTTAAAAAAAAAATATTTAATAAAGATTTAATAAAATTAATAATCCAAAATCTACTATTTACACTATGATCATAAGTGTATATCTTTTTTTTTCCTAATTTTGAAAAATCTTCCTCAAATGACCAGTCATCGCTTAATCCAAAACTTATTAATTTTTCTGACTCTTGAATACTGTTTTTTTCAATCACATAACCACCATCATTATCATTACCTAATCTAATTAAGTCATACTCAAATTTAGGATAAAAAGAATTTGGAATTTTAATCATAAAATATTTAATTTAAGAAATTTAAATATTTTTCTCCCATTATTTCACTTGTAAGTTTTGATTTGACCAACCTTATACCATTAACTTTTTTATTCATTAAATGTTTTTGTTTTTCATAAATTTGAATTATAGCATTTGAAATTTCCTTGATTTGAAAAGGTTTAACCAAAATTGAATTATTTTTATTCAAAAATCCTGTTACACCACCAACTCTTGTTGAAATTACAGGTGTTCCAACTGATAATGACTCTAAGATAGATAAACCAAATCCTTCAAAATATCTACTTGGAGACACTAGAAAATCAAAATATCTTATAATATCTCTGCCAGTTCCTTTTACATATCCTACAAAATGAATATTTTTGTTTAATTTATTACTTTTAATTAAATCTTTTAAATAAAGCACGTACTTTTTTTCTCCTTCTCCAACAAAATATAAGTTAATTTTATTTCTAATCTTTTTTGGTAGTAAAATAAAAGCTTTGACAAGATCTTCATGACCTTTATCCTCTTGTATTCTTGACAAGACTATTCCATTTAATGATTTTGATTTTATAATTTTTGAGATTTTATAATTTTTTTTTTTCTTATTAATTTCAATTCCATTATCTATAATTTTTATTTTTCTTTTTTTTAAATTAAAAAAAAATATCTTCTGAGATATATTTTGAAAAGTTGCATTGGAAACAAATATAAATTTGTTTGAAAAATTAATTATCCAAGAATTAAGAAGATTTGATATCAACACCCAAAATTTAGGTCTTGTATAGCTATGATGAAAAATAACTGCTCTGGTAGGAAATTTAAGAAGTTTTGCAATAATTAAACTCCCTAAATCAGACCTGAAGTCCCCGTACCCTCCACATTCAGAAATAAAAATATCAATTTTGTATTTTTTTAATATGAAAAAAATTTCAAATAAAGTTAAAAAAAACACAATTGGCCTCAATAATAATAAAAATAATTTGTATAATTTATTATTAAATCTTAAATCTAGGTAATTTTTAAAAGTTACAATTTTAAAATCTTTATTTTTAACTAAAATTTTAAATCGTTTAATTGCTTTATTAGACTCATTCGTAAAAACAATAATTTTATTTTTTTTAAAACTACGCGAATTTATTAATGATGCTAAGTTAGTTGAAACACCTCCAAATTCATAATTTTCCCAAAAAAAAGCAATAGTTTTTTTCATAATTTTAAATAAATATTTTATTTTATCTCTAATAATGTAGTATCCAAGATACCCTCCATATTTTTAGATTCTGAGATAAATAATGTTTTTTTATCATTTACTTTTAAATTGAAAGGTTTTTTTGTTAGATCAACCCCACTATTTTTATACAATCTGATATAAGGACCTGATGTAATGTCTTTATTCGGTGTGAAATCTATAATTCTTTTGTCTGGTAAATGTTCAGTAATTATCAAAAATTTACATTTATTTTTCATATTTAATAAGAAATTAGAGATAGCTTTATTTGATAAATGTTGAAGAACTGTTCTCAAAATATATACATCAGCGTAAGGTAAATCATCTTTTGTGATGTCTAAAGTCAAAAAATCTACTTTTAAATTTAAAAATTTTTTTTTATTAAAATTTATTAAATCCTCAAATACATCTATTGCATAATATTTAGACGAAAATTCAACCAACTTAGATCCTATTTCAAAATCACCACATCCGACATCAGCAATTATAGGTTTATTCTTAAAAGTTTTAAATAAATTTTCTAAGTTTTTTACGTATTGGATTACAAATTTGATATTATCTGTACCAGGTCCAGAATTAAATTTTTTGTCATCTATTTTATTTTTATCATTCCAAATTTTTGACTTATATATCGTCCCAAAAATTTCTTTATTTGATAATTTTTCATATTTTTTTAAATTATAATCTATTATTAAATTTTTTATTAAAACAATAAAATAATTTGGTAAAAGAAATTTAATCACTTTTTTTAAATTTAACATTATGAAATTAATTTTTTTAAAATTTCAGAGTTACTAATATTCTTAATTTTTTTTGAGGTTAAAAAATTATACTTATATTTCAAATATCTACTTTTATTCACCATTAAACTAAATTCTTTTTTACCAAAATTTTTATCAATATTTATTTTTTTAGAAGATAAAGTTTTGCATAAATTATTGATTTCAAACAACATGGTAGGATTAAATTTTATCACTTGATCATTATAGATAAAAGTAACAGGTTTATTATGTATGACACAATAACTTACAGCAGTTGTAGCTCCATTTGCTATTACAAATTTACTATTTGGTATTAATTTATTCGTCGCATCTGGATCTTTTGCAACTTTAAATCTTTTACTATAATAAATATTTTTTAATTTTCTTACACTGGGATGTGGAATTATTATTACGTTTGTTTTAAATTTTTTTTCAACTTTATCTAAAAAATTATTTAAATCTTCATACCACCTATCAACATCATATTTAATTTTATTATTAAATAAAAAATCATCACCATAAAAAGCTGGAGCCTTAATGTCTAAAAGAACAACATAATTTTTTTTTTCTTTTTGTTTATATTTTTTTTTATTAGATAGATAATTCGCATAATCAGAAGCATGATAATTAACAAAAGATAACTTTTTTGAATTTTCACTAAATGGTAAAAGATATTTTTTTGAACCACAAAAAAATATATATAATTGGTCAAATTTTAAAAAAAATAATAATCTATTATAAACGAAATTATTGGTAATTAACCAAAATCTTGGAAAATTTAAAAATAGTATTTTAGTAAAAGAAAGTAACCTCAAATATAAATTTTTTTTTTGAGCTGGGGCATAAACTTCTGGAGAATTTAATTTAATAATTTTTATTTTATATTTAAATAATAAATAGTGAATATAAAAGCTTTGAAAAGAGTTTGATGAAATTAAATTAATTACAAAAAAATTTTTTTTTTTTTTAATCTTTTTTTTTAAATAACTCTTCCACTCAATCATTTCATTAAACACGATTGCGGATTTATTTCTCCTCTTATGAAATTTGTCAAATATTTTATTCCATTTTTTTGAAACTATATTAGAGAGATCGTGTACTTCAATTTTATTTTTAAGTTTTTTTTTTAGTACATCAATTTGATATTTTTTAGCGAAAAAATTTGTAAACTTGTATGGAAACAAAATAATAATCATTTTATCTTTTAAATTTTTTTTCAAGAAGATGAATTATCTTATTTTGTTCACTCTTTTTTAAACTAAAACTGCTGGGTAAACATAAACACATTTTAAACATATCCTCTGATTTTTTGATCTTAAAACTCTGAAATTTTTTGAAAGGCTTTTGTAAATGATTTGGAAACCATAACGACCTTGTTTCAATTTTTTGATCTGCAAATTTTTTGATGATATGATCTTTTGAAAGCCCATATTTTTTTTCTATTAATAGAATATTTAACCAATTATTTGACTCACAATTAGTTGGTGAAGAAAGTATTTTTAAACCTTCAATTTTATTTACTCTATTTTTGTAAATAGAATTTATCTCTTTTTTTTTTTTTAAAACTTTTTGGATAAATTGTAATTGAGCAAGACCAATTGATGCATGTAAATTTGAAATAAGAAAGTTATAGCCAATGTCATCATGAATAAAATTAATTGAATTTTTTTTTGCTTGAGATGCTAGATGCTTCGCTTTTAGATATTCTTTTTTATTCTTTAATGATAAAATTCCACCACCCCCAGCAGTAATTAATTTATTCCCATTAAAAGAATAACAGCTATATAGAATTTTTTTATCTCTTTCCTTGTCAAAAGATATGGATCCTAAACTTTCTGCAGCATCTTCTATTATTTTAATATTTCTTTTTCTACATAATTTTAAAAAAATTCTATCTAAGTTAAATAAATTTCCAAAAGTATTTACCACTATTAAGCCTAAAATTTTTTTTTTGGTTTTTTTATTAAAGGTGAAACCATTTTTAAAATATGTATTTTCTTTAATAAAAGAATAAAATTTTTTTTTATCTAATAATAAATGTTCATCACAATCAAAAAAAATAGGATTGCAATTGTTGTAAAGTATAGAATTTATAGTTGCTGCAAATGTTATTGATGGAACAATTACTTCTTCATTTTTTTTTGGATTAAGCAAACGTACTGCTAATTGTAATGCAGATGTGCAGTTCACAGTTGCTAAATTAAATTTTCCAGAGGTATAATTTTGTATTTTTTTTTCAAACTCTTTAGCTGCTTTACCATTTGATGATATCCATTTATCTTTTAAACTTCTTTTTAAAAATGACAATTCTTTTCCAAAAAAAAAGGTTCAGATAATTTAATCATTTTTTTTTATACCATCAATTATTTTCATTAATTTTAAACTTTGTTTTAAAGTACAAATCTTCATAAATTTATTATTAATGATATCATTACATTGTAAGTCATAAGTGTCTTTAATGTTAAAATTTGAAAATTTTATAATTTGCTTTTTTTTACCATTAATGATGATGATTTTATTTTTAATTAAGTCAGCATTAAGGCTAAAATTTTTACCATCAACTTTAATTGTTCGACTTGAAATTTTTGAAAAAAAATTTAGATTAATAGTTAACAAAGTATTTTTTTTTACTTTACCAATCAATGCCAATACATCGTCTGAATTTATTTTTAGATCTGAAATATGACTATTAAATGAGTATAATATTTTAAATTTATCAAATATCCAAATTAAATAATCAAGCTCATGGCTCAATTCAAGTAAAGCACCACCTCCTAACTCTTTTTTTGCTGACACAGATTTTCTATAATTAATTTTTCTCCATTTAGGTAGGTAAGAATGTGAGTTAACGTTTATTGAAAATAATGTTTTATTGTTCAAGAATTTTTTAATGAACGAAATGACTGGATGAAACCTAAGATTATAACCAACAAAATACTTATTACGTAAATTGCTATGAATTATGTAATTTTTTTCAAAAACTGGCTTTTCAATTAAAACTTTTGTCATATTAAAGTTTTTTTCAATTTTTTTAAAATGATTAAAGTGACTTGTTGCTGGAGAACAGATAATTATCAAATCTGGTTTAAATAACATTAATTTTTTCATCTCTGGATTTTTAAATTTATCAAATTGTCTTGAAGAAATTTTATTTAATTTTATTTTATACTTAAGTTTTTTTAAAGAATGCGCATGTTTTTTTGATATGGAACCAGATCCAATAATTATAATTTTTTTCATAAGCTTAAATCCATTTTGCTAATTTAATTTTTTTTTTAATTATTTGCTTTCTAGCTTCCTGAAGACCATCTCCAACAAAATTTAATAAATTAGCTGTCGATATTGAGTCAATTTCTTTTTTTTTTAAAGCTTCTATCAAATGATTATGATTGCCAGCACCCCCAGAATAAATTACTGGCTTAAAAAAATTTTTTGGAATTTCTTTTAAAAAAGAAAAATCGAAACCATTACCTGTTCCATCTTTATCAATCGAGTTTAGCATAACTTCCCCAATGGGTGACTTAATTAAAAAACTAAATATTTTTTTTGTGTTTAAGTTTATTTTTTTTGTACCGTTCTTTGTATAAAATACAAATTTGTTATTTGTCTTCAAATAATCTAATGAACCTACAATACATTGTTCACCAAAGGTATTGGCAATTTTATTAAGTAATTTAATATTAAATAAGTTGGTATTAATGACCAATTTATCTGCCCCAGACTGAATATATTTTTTTGCAATTTCTAGGCTAGAAATTTTTCCTCCTACTGAAATAGGTATAAAACACTCTTTAGTAAAAATTTTAATTACCTCACAAAAATTTTCAATCTCTGGGTCAGTTCGCGAGACATTAAGCAAAATAATTTCATCCACAGAATTAGCAATTAAAGAAAAATCATAATTTTTTTTTAACCAATCAAAGTTTCCTATTTTTTGAAGTCTAAAATTCCTACTTAAAAAAAAGGAATTTTTTTCAAATAGTAAAGTAAAAATTATTCTCTTTTTAATCATTAAGTAATATTCAAAAAATTATCTAACAATTTTATTCCATTTGACTGGCTTTTTTCTGGATGAAATTGAGTTGCATAAATATTGTCTTTTACAAATGATGACATAAAACTTATTCCATAATTGGTTTTAGCAATACCATTGTTTATGTTTTCAGGCAGCAATCTATAAGAATGAACAAAATAAAAATCAGCACCTGATGTGAGACCTTTAAATAAATTATTCTTTTTTTCAAAAAAAACTTGATTGAAACCAACATGTGGTATTTTGTTTTTTGTTTCTTTATGAGTAAATTTTTCAACTTTGTTTGGTATTATTCCTAGTCCTTTTGTATGCCTTTCTTCGGAGCTTTGAGAAGCTAAAAGTTGCATACCTAAACATATACATAACAAATAGTCTCCTTTTGAAATGATGTTTTTAATAGCAACATCTATGGAATTTTTTTTGATAATATTCATTGCTTTATTAAATGATCCAACTCCAGGTAAAATTACTATATTTGATTTTTCAATTTCCTCTGGTTGTTTTGAAACTTTAACTTTAGCTCCAAGATAATCAAAAGCATTCATTAAAGATCCTACATTGCCCATACCATAATCAATTATAGTAACTGTCTTGTGTTTCATTTTATAAAAAATTTTGGTTCCCAAATTCCCTTATTTTTTTTAAAAAGTTTTTTGTTAGCCCACTTATCTATAATTAAATTAAATTCCTTTAATGAAATTTTATAATAATCCAGATATAAATTAATAAATTCTTTAGGATAGTGATTATCATACATTTTTACTAAATTTAAACCTTGAGGCCTGGTCATTGCGCCTCTTCGTATTTCAATACCAGCATCCTGAGTTGCTCTTCCAAAACCAAACTTAAGGTACATCATATAAGTATGTAAAGAATATAAAGCTTGATCGTTTTGAGCAAAATTAGTGAAAGTGCTAGTGTTTGATGTTGTATGCTCATTCAAGCCACAATGTTTTTTTGCGGTTAAATAATTTCTGTATGGGTCCCAATTTTCATAATATGACCAATGGGTGAGTTTAATCTTTTTTAGCTTATCATTATCAGGAAATTTGAAAAAAACTTTCTCCGAATTTTTCGCTCTGATTTTTTTTAGTACTTTTTCATAACCACCCTCAAAATATATCTCTTTAGTATAGATTGCATCAAAGAAAGGTTCATCTTTCGATTTGCTTGAGCCACCATATTCAACCTCTCCATCTTCACCATAAACAATTAAATCTATGTTCATTGTTTCAGCAATTCTTAAAACTGATGTAAAAATTGATATTAACCATCCATAATAAGGAAAGCCTTTATATTTGAATCCAATCTTATTCAAATCTTTCATGACTTTTTGATTAGGACTTACGTGAATATGGTCGAAACCAGAATTAATAAAATTTCTTAAATTTTTGTTTCCTAGTTCTAATTCTAATGGTGGCCTGACCGTGACACAAAGAGGATTAATATTAAATTTTTTTTTTAAGGAATATGCAACATAAGATCCATCTTTTCCTCCACTCACTGGAACAATACAATCATAATCATTTTTTTTTTTTAAAAAAAATTTTTTTAAGCTCAATTGTCTTTTTGACCAATTGATTTTTTTTTTCTCCTCTACCCATTGGCATGCGTTACAAAATCCTTTTTTGTCAAAAGAAATCCTAGGTCTTGTTGAGGTATTTAAACAATTTTTACACCAAAACATTAAATTGCAGACCACCCTCCATCAACTACTAAAGAAGTTCCTGTAATATACGAAGAAGCATCAGTGGCTAAAAATAAAACTGAATGAGCTATTTCATTTGGTAACGCTAATCTACCTAAAGGGCAATTTTTTGAATAGTTTTTTGTAAAATTTTTATCTTGTTTTTTATTTGATCCTTTCACATGACCTTTAACACCACCGGCACAAACTGAATTAACCCTTATTCCACTAGAACCATAATATGAGGCAAGTTGTTTTGAGAAATTTAGAATTGCCCCTTTAATAATAGAATAATTCATATTTTCCTCTAAGTTAGTATTTTTATATAGAGTCATGTTTTGTCCCAAAAAACCATAAATTGAGTTAAGCAAAATTACTGAGCCTGAAATTTTTTTTTCCTTCATTTTTTGACAAATTTTATGTGCCGACCAACAAAAAGAGTTTTGATGTATATCAACATTTTTTCTTAAAATTGAAATTTTATTTTTTTTAAAAGAGCTAAATTTCCAGTCACCTGATACAGGATAAGAGCTATTTATAAAAATATCTGGGCAACCAAATTTTTTAACAATCAAATTGAAATTTTTATCTAAATTTTCAATATCCGAAATATCAAATTTTTGATAATAATAATTTTTAATAGATTTTTTTTTTAACAAAATATTTTTATTATTTAATAAATCTAGATTTATTACTACTGCTGAACTCTTCAATAATAATTTTACTATGTCAGTACCTAATAAACCCGAACCACCAATCACAAACACTTTTTTGTTTTTTAAGTTATAGCTATTTAGATTTTTTTTTTTCATTTTTTATTAAATATTTTACCAAGTTTAAATCAAAATTATCATCAATATCAATAGATCTTTCTCTTGGCATGTAAAAGATTGTAGTTTTATCTGTAAAAAGTTTACTTTTATTAATTAAAAAATCTCTACTAAAAATATATATAGATGCATTCATCTCATAAACTTTAGGTAATTTTTGTCTCGATAAAAAAGTTTTATTAGATCTTTTTGATAACTTGTAAGTATTATTCTTCTTTTCAACCATATTAAAATATGGGTTTTTTTTAGCCTCAGTAACTGAAAATAAGTTTTTATAATTTCCTTGTTTAAATTTTTTTAAGGCATTTTTAATATCTATTATATTTCTTAATGGTGAAGTCAAATCAAGATCAATACATATATCAAATCTTTTCTTAAAGTATCTTTCTGATTCTAAAAGAGCATGTCTGATAGCTAATAATTTTGAGGAATTACTTTCAGATATATTTTTTGGCCTCAAGAACCAACTTTTTGCTCCATAATTTTTAGCTAATTTCTGAATTTTTAGAGAGTCCGTTGAAACAACTACTTCTTTAAATATTTTGGATTTTAATGCCTGAATTACAGTATAAGAAATTAGAGGTTTTCTATTAATTTTAGCTAAAGCTTTATTTTTAATACCTTTTGAGCCTCCTCTAGCACAAATTACACATAAAATAGACATTACTAGTTTTAATTAAAATCTTTGGAGGCTTTATCTAAATCTGACAATTTACCTAGGTCAGTCCAAGAATTATTTGGAATTTCATAAACACCAATTTTTTTTTTTAGTTTTAAACATTTGTTGATTAAATCTGTTAAATCAAATTTTTTATATTTTGGTATCAATTTTATAACTTCTTTTTTCATAACATACAGACCTGCATTTGCAATAAAATCTAACTTTGGTTTCTCTTTAATTGAAACTAATCTTTTTTTGCTGACTCTGCAAAATCCATAGGAAAACTCATGTTGAATTTTGGATATAGCTAAAGTTATCATGTTATCACTATTTGTATGATGTTTATATAGTTTTAAGTAATCAATTTTGAATAGAGTATCACAATTAGATAATAAGAAATTATTTGAATTTATTTTTTTTAAATAACGTATTCCACCTATAGTGCCTAATGGTTTAGGCTCAGTAACATAATTAATTTTTAAATTTTGATCGTAATTGTTAAAATATGACTTAATTAAATTAGCTTGGTGATTAAGCACTAAATGAAAATTTTGTAGATTTAAGTATCTAAAATTAGAAATTATATGTTCCAACATTGGTTTATTGTTTATTGGTATTAAAGGTTTGGGCAAAACTGAAGTGTATGGTTTGAGCCTTTCACCTTTCCCTCCTGCCATTATCACCACATCAACTTTTTTGAGTTGAGAATGATCTTTTTTAGACCCAAATATGTCTTCCCACGAAATTATCTTTTTTACTAAATTATTAGAGTCTACAATAGGAATAATACCTATTTGTTTGTCTAAAAACATTTTACTTACTTTATTCTCATTAAAGTTTTCAGAATTAAGTTTTTTTGGATTTTTATTAAAAATAGATTTAATAGTTGAATTTAAACTAAAATCTTTAATTAATGCTGAGTGAATATCGCCTTCAGAAAGAGTTCCCATAAGAAATTTGTTTTTTTTGACTACTAATAGAGTTCTGGTTCCATTTTTTTTGATCTTTATCATAGATTCTTTAATAGTATTTTCTGAATTTATTAGAAATGGATTTAAATTTTTTTTCATGAAAGTTTGTAATCAATAAACTGTTTAATTCTAATTTTTTTTAGATCAATATTTTTTAAGATTTTAAGAATTATAGTGGAACTATTTTTTTTTTCATAAGGATTATTAGTTTTTTTTAAATATTTGACGAATTTTTTTGAATATATTTTGTTTATTGCTTTTAATATTTTTTTCTCATTAAAATCAATATTTAAGATGGATTTAGCCTGAATTCTCCCTAATTGTCTTATTCCCAAATTAACTGTACCTTTTTTAAATGAAGGCATTTCGATAATCCCACTAGATGAATTGCCTATCATTAAATCTACCACCCTGCAAAGTGAAAAATAATAATCATGCCCTAATGATTTATACAGAAACATATTTTTATTTTTCTTGCAGAATTTATTAATCGTCAAATAAATTTTTTTATAATAGTGATCTGCTCCAGGCATTGTAATTATTATTGAAGTATCTTTTAGTTTATTAAGAGAATTTAAACATTTTTTTAAATTAATTATATTTTCTTTTTCACTTTTTACCGTTTCAGGGTGAAATGTCATCAATATATTTCTTTTATCAAATTTTAAATTAAGAAGCTTTTCTAAACTTTTTTTTTTAAATAATTTATGATTTTTAATTGACTCAACACCCATTGAGCCAATATTGAAAATAAATTTTTTATCTTCCCCTAATTGTTTTACTCTTTTAAAATAATTTTTAGTAGAAACAAAGTGAATATTTGAAAGTTTAGATATAGAATGCCTGATACCATCATCTAAAGATCCTGTTGTAGTTTCACCACCATATATATGCCCAATTGGTATTCGACTCAAGTAAGCAGCAATAACAGCTGAGTATATTTCGTATCGATCTCCTAAAACTAAAATAATATCTGGCTTAATTTGTAAAAATTTTTTAGAAAATTTTTGTATTCCTACTGCAACATACTTTGCAATATCACTTGGCTTATCACCTTTTATATTGAGATTAATAATACTTTTTATTAATATTTTATTTTTTTTTATATCTTTAATTGTGTTTCCAAAAAAATTAGAATTGTGCGATCCAGTAACTAATAAACTATGATCTATTTTACTATCTTTTTGAATTTTAAGAATTAGATCTTTTAATATGAAAAATTCAGCTCTGGACCCTGTGACTGTACATATTTTCATTACAGTATTATTCCTTGATTAAATCTATATTTTTTTTTTGATATTTTACCTAGAACTTTTTTCCATTGTGAAGCTGGTAAACCGTAAGAAGAACGTTTTGTAATTAAATTTTTTATTGTAAATTTATCTCCAGGTAAAATTTCTCTTTGTGCAACAATTTTTTTTCTTATATAATTTATATTTATTAATTCTTCTTTTTGTGGTTTTTTTAAATATTTGCCTAAAGAATTTTCTGCCTGATGTATTTTTTTAACAAATTCTATTAACTCTATTGGGCTTAAACTGGATTTATGATCTGGCCCTTTTTGACCTTTATTCAGGGTAAAGTGTTTCTCTATCATTCTTGCACCCAAACCAATAGCAACAAGAGATGCTTCGAAACCTTGAGAATGATCTGAAAACCCAACAGGCAATTTTAGTTCATTTTTTAAAAATTTAATAGATTTCAAATTTAAAATTTCATTATTTGCTGGATATTGGGAAACACAATGTAAAATTTGGATATTTTTTTTTGGTGTGCCATTTTTAATCAGAATTTTTAATGCTTTATTAATATCATCTAATTTACTCATACCGGTTGACAAAATTATTTTTTTTTTTAAAGAACCAAGGCGTTCAAGGTATGGAATATCATCGATCTGGCCAGACGGAATTTTAAAAACATTGATATTTAATCTTTTTAAAAGATCAATACTTTTAATATCAAATGGACTAGATAAAAAATTGATCTTTTTTTTCTTACATCTAAATAAAATTTTTTTAAAATCTTTTTCTGATAGAGATAATTTTTTTAGCATCTTTAAATGATTATTCTGCACTGAGTGATTTCTTTGATATTTTGCTAATCCTAATTGAGTATTGGATAATGAGTCAGGATCAAAAGTTTGAAATTTAATAAAATCTGCACCAGATTTAGAAGCAAGATCAACCATTTTAAGTGCATTTTGTAACGAACCATTATGATTAACCCCAGCTTCAGCAATTATTAAAACCTTATTTTTTAATTTCATTTTAAAATACTGTTGTCTTCAACGTTTTTGGTAATGACTTGACCCATTCCTATAAAACAATTTTTTCCAATTTTTATTCCTTCTCTAATTATTGCTCCACTTCCAATGAAAGTGTTGTCTTTTATTTCCACACCTCCATTTATAACTACTCTAGTTGAGATATGACAATTGTCTCCAATTTTCACTCCATGTTCGATAATAGAAGATGTATTTATAATATTATTACAACCAATAAAGGCACCAAAATTTACTATTACATTATGATGTATAATAGTGCCTTCAAGAATTTTAGAATTTTTTGATATATAAGATTTTGGAGAAATAATGACTGGGAATTTAAAATTTAATTTTTTGAACTCATTAAAGAGCTTAATTCTTTTTAAAGGTGATTTAATAAATCCCATACTTATGTGAAGGTTTGTATCTCTTTTAATATTCCTTAAATAGTTTTCATCTCCAAGAATTTTATGATTTAAAATATTAATTTTTTTATTTTTATCGATAAAGCCTAATATTTTAAATTTTTTTGTTAATAAAATTACATCGAGACACGACTCGGCTTGCCCACCAGCACCAATTAAAATTATTTTTTTCATATTATTAATCGTTGAAAATATCTATCTTATACTTGTTTAAATTTTCTTTTTTTGAAAACCATTCAATTGTTTTTCTTAAACCATTTTCAAAACCATGTTTTTTTGTATATTGAGGAGTCCAATCTAAAATTTTTTTTGCTTTTTTATTGTTAGCTAGTAATCTGTTTACTTCACTTTCTTTTGGTCTAGTTCTTTTTGTATCTTTTCGAATAATAATATTTTGTCCCATAATTTTTGAAATTTTTTTCACAAGATCTTTAACAGATACCTCGAAACCACTGCCAATATTTATAATTTCACCAATATCTTTTTTTTTATTTAGCGCAGATAAAAAAGCATCAGTTGTATCATCAACGTAAGTCAAATCTCTTGTGGGATAAAGTGAACCAAGTTTTATTTTTTTATTATTTAGTATTTGAGTAATTATAGTTGGAATGATTGCTCTTAGTGATTGTCTGGGGCCAAAGGTGTTGAATGGCCTTAAAATAGTTACTGGAGAATTAAAAGATTTATAGTACGAAAGTGCAATTTGATCTGCTGCGATTTTACTTGCAGCATAAGGAGACTGTGCAGAAACCAAGTGTTTTTCATCTATAGGAATATATTTAGGTGTACCATAAACTTCACTAGTTGAAGTATGAATAATTTTTTTTATGTTGGTATTGATTGCTGAATTTAGAATATTCAATAAACCAATTGTGTTCGTATCAAAATATGATTTAGGTGCTCTATATGAGTATGGTATACCTATTAGTGCAGCAAGATTAATTACAACATCCGTATTTTTTTTGATCATTTTTTTAATTAGAAATTCATCCCGAATATCGCCAGTTATAATATTAATATCTTTTTTAACTTTTTTATCTATTTGATCTAACCAACCCCAAGAATTAAAAGAATTATATAAAACTAAACATGTTAAGTTATGTCCTCTTTTGACAAGCTTTTCTGCAAGATGGGAACCTATAAAACCCTCAGAACCTGTCAAAAAAATTTTCATAGTTAATTTATTTTAATTTTTGCGCCTATAAATTTCGTAATTTTTAAAATCACTTAATGTATCTATTTCAAACCAACTTTTTTTATAATTAACAACTTTAATAATTTTTTTATTTTTTTTTATTAGTTTTGAAAAAAAAGATGTTATATCTAAATTAATTATATCAATTTTATTGTTTTTGATAAACTCAGAAATTATTTTCCACCCATATGGAGATATTTTAAAAAGACCTGCAAACTGGCCTTTAACTGAGGAGATCGATTTTGGTTTTCCACCAATTTTTGTTAAATATTTAACATTGTCACTTTTATAAAAGTCAAAATTTTCTATATCATCTAGTGGATTTTTAAATCTTAGTTTCCAAACTTTTTTCCAATTGATATTATTTAAAATGACTATATCACCCTCTTCTTTAATCAACAATTCTATAGCATTTTTGTCATAAATTATATCCGCATAAGAAATTATACATGTATTATTTTTTAATATTTTATTTGCCCTACTTAACGAGTAGAGGATATTACTAGAGGACCATTTTCTATTTATGATTTTTTTTTGTGTGAATTTTTTGAATAAATTTTTTTTATATCCTATAACTATATTAATTTTTTCAATATTATTTATTGAAAAATTATCAATTATTATATCAATATATCTTTTTTTTCCGGATTTATTGAAAGATTTTGGTTTATTGTCAGTTAAATGACCCAATCTTGAACCTCTACCTGCAGCTAAAATAATTCCCTGTATCATTTATTTGAAAATTTTTTTTAATCTAAAATTATTTATTCTATTAAATTTTTTATCTCTTTCAGGATGCCACATCCAACCTTCCCAAGGATAAAACTTATGTTTTATAGACTCAATATTTCCATCCTCAGATTTAGTTGTTATATAAAAATTTTTTGGGCAGCTTTTTAAAGAATAGTTATGATAACTATTAACATAGTTTGGAAATTTTTCTTTAGATAAATTAATCAACCTATGCATTTTTTTTACATGATTTTTTACTTTTATTAATTTACTTCCAAATTTATAACCAAGCATTTGCATTCCTTGGCATATACCCAAAATTGGAATTTTGTTTTTTTTGGCATAATTAATTAGAAAAACTTGCGATTTATACCTTGGATTTTTATGATCTCCATCATTTCCTCCTGATAATACTATTCCCCTTATACGAAGTGACTTTAAGAATTGAATTGATTTTTTTTTTGTAATCATCAAGTTTTTATTTGAAATAACTATTGGGTTAAAAGAATTTTTTATTAACCAATTAATTAGCGCATGATCAATAACATCATTTATTTCTTTTCTATCTTTGTTAATTGAAATTTTTGGATTAATTAAAATATTTTTCATATTAATTAAAAATCATCAAAAAATTGCCTCTGCTATTCCCTATCTTTTAATAATTATAAATTGAACTGTATAAATGTGTCGCATTTAAGATTTAAAACAATAAATTGTTGACATATCTTTATTAAATAAATATATACTATCATATGCAAATTAAAGAGCTACTAACTTCCCTTCACCCAAAAGTAAATGAGATGGCATTTATGAGTGAATTGACATCCGGTAAGTTCCAAAGAGAAGAAATTTTAAGAAGTGAAGTTGTAGAACTTTATCGTGCTTTAGACACAAGACAAAGAATTCAAGATATTTACAAAGAAAAATTAGATGCAGGTTTAAAAGATGGTTTAATAACTAAAGAAGATCTAGCGGTCATGCAAGAAGTTATAGATGATGAGGGTGAAACACATGATCACATAGATCATTTAGATATGAGATTTAAACTTTTCGTTGGTACAGGGATAGGTAGAGGTAAATTTCCTATACACAATGATGATCTTCAAAAAATAAACGATGAGTGGGTAAATATATGTAAGGAAGCTAACTTGTGGGAAATTATGGCGTGCCACTGTGCTATAGAGGGTTGGTATCCAGACATATCTACCATGTTTGAAACAGAATACAAAAAAAGAGGTTTTACAAACGAAGAATTAGAAATATTCATTGCACACCAGGGTGCAGATGTTGAGCACTCAGATGCACAATACGCTATTTTAGACAAAAATTTTTCAAAATTAGACCCTGCTAGAATTGAACAGATGGTCAAAAGAACATTTGGTACTTCTAAAGCATACGAAAAGATGAAACTCAAGCTTGCAAACTCAGTTAAGCCTTTAAATTCTTTTTTTCAATAAATTCTATAAAACACTAAAGTATTAACTAAGAATTAACCCTTGTGGTAGCTAATTTCCTTATAACCGGATGAGCAAGGTAGTAATGAAGTTTGTTTATTTTTTTTTGAGGTTTGGGCCTTAATTTTTTAAAATTTTTTATTAAATAAGCTAAACAAATTTTTCTTATTTCAATGTCATATTTAATATCAATATCTTTAATTTTTTTTGGAAAAGGAAATTTTTTACAAAATAATATATCACCACCATCAAGATCCAAAGACATAATTATTGTACTACAGCAAATTTCATTTTTTTTTAATAAACTATAATAAATAGATGTTGCACCTCTAAATAAGGGTAATCTTCCAGGGTGAAAGTGAATTAAATTTTTTGAAGACAATAATTTTTTACTTTTTATGATAATACCATGTGGCAATGATAATACAAAATTATTTTCTTTCTCTTTTAATAAATACCTAATTATACTTTTATTTAATTTCTGAGAAAAAAATATTTTTTTTCTTTTAAAAATTTTTTTTGATTTAAGAATCTTTTGTATTTTTTTTCTAATTGAATGATTTTTGTAATCATTTATATATAATACTTTATTTGGAGCTTTCTTAAGTTTTAGAAATACATTCAAATATTCTAATGATCTAAGATTATTGCTAATAATAATTGAAAGAGATTTATTCATTATTTAAGAATTTTTAGAATTAAATTTTGCTCAATTTGAATAAGTTTAATTAATAAAGAACTATCATAATATTCATATTTATTATTACTTAAACAAAGTTTATCCAAAATTTTTAAAATTATATTTAATTTCTGGAAGATATCTATTGTTTTAAGTCTAATAACTAAATGTCCTAAATAGATGTATGATTGATAGGAAGTTTCCTTTTTTGTTAATAGAAAAAATTTTTTATCATATATCTGCTTAAGCTTCAAATTTACCTCAAACTTTTTATAAAATGATTCAATTCTTTTGTTATTGAACTCTTTATTTTGATAATATCTTTTTAATTCTATTAATGTTTTATCCATTTTTTCATTAATTTGAATCGAGGTTGATTTTCTAGTAATCTTTTTTCTGAAGAACTCCCTGAAATTTCTAAAATCACTTAAAAATTTCTTATTATGATAGTCAGCCTCTTTATATTTATTTTTAATAAGTGATTTTATATTTTTTTTGTATTGGTTCATTTAAAATTAAATTATTAATTAACCTCAATTTTTTTTAATGCACAATTGAGAATTAGTTGTTCATTATTTCTTATATCTCCAAAAATTTTTTCACCAACACCTATTGCTGCAGGTATTTTAAGCTCGTTACATCTAATTGCCATATGAGAATTTGCACCACCAAATTTAGTTATTAATCCTTTAATAGGAAAATTAAATAACCAATCGAACCCTGGGTCTGCATTTTCTATCAAGATTATTTTATGATTTAAATCAGCTTTATTAAAATCAATATTATTGTCAATAAATATAATTTTTGAAATAATTTTTTTATTACCTATAAAATTTGGTGATGAAACCTGAAATGGAATAACATCAACACTTTTAGCATCTATTAATACTAGAGGTAACTTAATATTAAGATTAATCTTATAATCATATTCTTTTTTTTTAATCTCACTTAATAAATGATTTTTTGATAATTTATTGAATCCTAAATTTGTTAATTCTTTAATAGTAAAAAATGATATTTGTTTTTTTGATAAATTTTTAGATTTTGCAAGTTGAGAAATTTTTTTTAAAATTAAATCCACATATTTTGTAAATATAAATTTGCTATATTCTCGACTTTCTATACTTTCTTTTAAATATAAAAAAAACTGATTTACATCTAGATTTAAGTTGTTCTTTTTAAGAATATCCTGAATTTTTATTTTTTTTTTTTTTGTTAATTTAAAAAATTTCTTTTTTTTGCTTTTGGCCTCCTTTTTTGTAAAAAAATCTTTCTTAAATAATGAATAATTTTTCGAATTTATATCATATGTACCAGGCCTTAAATGACCATATGTTTTTTTAAATTTACTAAAACTTATTGAATTATTTGAAAGTAAGTTGCAATCAAAAATAAATTTGGAAGTTACAGTCTCTAAATGGGATTTGAATTTTTCATCATCTTTATTATCAATTATCTTTAATCTAATAAGAGATCTTAGTAAATTTTCTGCTATGAATGCGTGCCTAGCTAATATTGAAAAAGGTATTATTCCATAATCAATTGTAAATTTAATAATCTTTTTTATACTTTTTTCTTTTTTATAATCTTCATAATTTTCATTGAGCTTCTTTATTTGATTTAAATTAAAACTAACTGATCCCTTATTTTTGCTATCTAATGTTTTTTTGAAAATTTGGTAATATCTATCTTTTAAAATCATCATTTCTTTTTTATTTAAAAGATTAGGGCATAATTCTTTAACTCTTTTTTCAAAATCAAAAATAAAACAGTTTATAGCTATTTCAAATTCTATTTTATCATGTAATGATGGGTTAGATTTTAATTTTTCAACATAAAAATTAACAAGTTTTTTTTCTAAAAAAAAAGGAATTGTCTCTGGTATAAATGATATAAAACTTTTTCTAACATCTATAAAAGATTGACCTAAAAAGATTTCCATTAATTTTTTATTTTTAAAACTTTCACTATAACCCATAATTTTTCGTGCCTTGATCCATGATGAGTCCAACACTAGAGTTTGATATAAGGATGATAATAATGGATAGGGATTCTGTCCAATTATTTCAGCTGGATTCCAGTCAGGCATTTGACCATAAACTGTTTTCGTTTTTTTAAATTTATTTTCTAATTTATTTTTTAAGTTATCAACTTTTGAATAAATTTTATTATCTAATTTTTTTGAAATTTTTTTAATTAAAATTAGAGGTCTTACTTGTAAAATATATACCTCTAATTTTTTTGTGATAATAAATTCAATATCTAATGGAATATCTCTATAAATTTCCTCTATTTCTTGAATTGCTACTAATAATTTAAAAAACCTTTTAGATTTGACGTCTGATAATCTTTTCTTGAGAACAAATAAAAGTCTGTTGGAATTTAAAGAATTACCAGAAGTAACAGTATCTGTCTTTCCACTTACGTCATCATAATTTATAACATAATAATTTGCAGCAGTATTCAAATCTCTATTAAAAATAACTCCTGAACAATTAATTGTGCTAATCATTTTCTGAATTAAAATTTTAGATTTTTGTAATGAAATTTTTTTATAACTTTTAATAATAAGTTCTATTTTTTTTTTTACATCTAAGCTATCTTTAGAGTTTACATTTAGAAAAGAAATATATTTACCTGCATTTGAAGCTGAATTTCCATCTTCATCAGCTGCTGATGACCTTATAACAATTAAACCATTAAAATTTTGTTGAATTTCTTTTAAAATTATTTTTTGTTTTTTTTTCCAAATCGAAGCTGAAAAATAATATGATTTAGGAATTTTACTAAGTTTAATTTTTTTGTATAAAAAAGTTAAAGTTTCAGCTTTAGAATTAAACATCTTATCTATTTAAAGTATCTTTTTTTCTATTATAAAATAGTTGTTCAAAATCTAACAATTTTTGAAAAGATTTTTTTGAGGATAAGAATTTTATTTTTTTCAATTTTTCCCCATAAACCTTTGGGTCAATTAATCTAGGACAATTTTCCCTTTTCATAATTTTTGAGGTGTACTTCGTCTTTCTAGTTTTCAAAAATTTACAAATTTTAAAAATATTTTCATTTGTGTTTTCTGCAAAATCTTGATTTTCTAAAAAAAGACAGTTTTTATCGTTCTTAAATTTTTTGTAATTTGAATATTCATTTTTTAAACAAAATAAGACTTCATCGATTACCCTATCCATAGGACTTTTTTTTGGGTAATCTTTATAGTTGTCTAAAAAATATAAAGGGAAAATATTTTTGTTTTTTTTAAACATTATAATTTCATTAAATAAAATTTTTTCTATTTTGCCTTGTCCTACATTAAAACATCCATTTACTGTATCAATTGGATTTCTAAAAACATTTATAATTTTAAACTTTTTGTTTACTTCTCTCCAAAGATGGAAAAGCATCATCCCATCATGAGTATCCATGCAAAAGGTTGTTTTATTTTTTACATGATTTTTTATTATATGATCTCCCCTTTTCAAAAAAATTCTTTTTTTTAAATCACTCGGATTTTTTGCTGTAAAAATACTTGTTTCATCACCAACTCTGTAATTTAAATTTCTACCTATCAATTGCTCATAAAAACTTTTATCTAAATAATGTCTAATAAAAAAATATCCAGTTTCCTTCTCAATTTTTTTTAGATTTATAAGATGAAGTATTTGATCTACTTCAATAAGTTTTCTTAAATGTTCAACTTTTTGTAAAGAAGATACAATTGGCGCTACCATACTTTTCCCCGAATTTAGACTTCCAGTAATAATAACAACATTATTAAAATAATTTTTTTTATAAAGTTTAAGATTAGTCATATTTTTTAAGAACTTTAATTATTTTTTTATTATTTAAAACTTTATGTATTGATTTCTTTAAAAATAATTTATTAAAATTATTTTTAAAAATTAAGAAATTTTTTGTTGGCTTTGGATATTTAATATCTAAACCTACTATAAATTTTTTTTTATAAATATTTTTTACATTCCTCCTTTTCAATACTTCTATTGGTACATCTAAAAATATTTGAAAATAATCTCTATTTCTCTTTCGCATCCAACTAAGCCATCTAGGGGATATGGAAACCATTGAAACTACGATTATGAACTGCCCACTTTTATTTAAAAAATCAGCTAATTTACATACTCTCTCAGAATTTATTATTCGATCTTTAATACTATATCCTAAATCATTAAAAATTTTTCGAAAATTGTCACCATCTATATGAATTACTTTATTTTTAATTTTCTTTTTCAATTTTTTAATAAAAAATTTTGAAAAAGTTGTTTTTCCACTTCCTGATAAACCTGTAAACCAAAAAATCATTTTAAAAAATCTTTCATATAAGTCTTAATCATTATCAGATGGATTTTTTATTTTTAAAAAATTTATTTTACTTAAATATATATAGATAAATATATTTAAATTAGATGCTATAAAAGATAAAATGAAAAATGAAATTATTGATAAATAATCTGCAATAAAATCATTAAATATTAATATCCAAATACAAAGGTGTTGTAGATCAAAAAGAAATTTTGTTATTTTAGAAAGAAAAATATTTCTATAGTAAGGCTTAATATGTTTATTATTATTTATTTCATTACACCATCTTGCCATAGAAGAGAACCTATCCAAAATTAAATGTTGAATCGGTAATAAGAAAAGCAAGAGAAGAAAAAAAATAAAGTAAAAACTGTTTATTTCAATAAATCCTTTATTAATTAAATGAATTAAAAAAACTACATGTAATAATCCGATAACAATTATGTCAAAAAGACCATCAATAAATCTCCCATAAAACGATGTTTTGCCTTTAAATCTTGCAACAATGCCATCTGTAAAATCAAGTATAAAAGAAAAAAGAAAAAAAAAAATAATATAACTTATCTTTATAGAAAAAAAAACCGAAAGAGTCATTCCAACTAAACCAAATAAAAGACTTAAAAAAGAAATCAAATTTGGATTTAAATTTATAAATAGAGGTGAAACTAAAACCCCAAAGAGTCTATAAAGACCTTCAAAAAAGGAATTGTAGTTGTAGTTGAATAAAAAAATTTTATTTTGTTTTAATATTTGTTTAACTAATTTCATTTTTTTAATTTAATAGATTTATCTTTAACTAAATAAATATTATCGCAATACTTTAAAATGTTTTCATTATGACTAATTATAACTATTGTCGTTTTTCCTTTAATATTTTTAATTTCTTCTGCTATCATAGTTTCAGTCTCAAAATCTAAAGCACTTGTAGCTTCGTCAATTACAATTATTTTTTTTCCATGATAAAAAGCCCTAGATAACGCAAGTCTTTTATTTTGTCCTCCAGAAAGACGAATACCATTTGCACCAACTACTGTTTCTGTTTTTTTTGGTAGATTTTCTACTACACTATCAAGATTTGCTTGGTTTATTGCAAATTTTAACTTTTTAAAATCAATTTTTTTTTCATCTGTTTC
>MDTG01420274.1_pt1 | contig 37528 bp, 33 predicted proteins | sample 811421 | NCBI WGS metagenome assembly MDTG01 (sample SAMN05326645, study PRJNA326480) | marine metagenome | isolation source: seawater | place: Pacific Ocean: South East | collected 2011
AAATACAAAATTAGGAAAAATTATTGGACCAAAATTTATTGAATATAGAAAAAAATGGAATGAAGCTAATAGACTTAAATTGGTAACTGACTTTCCTCTTTTTTTACATATAGAACTAAATCAGAAATGTAATTATGAATGTCCTCATTGTATAATTGGTGACCCTGATTTGGTTAATGCTACATTTGATTCAAAAGAAAATATAAGTTTTGATCAATATAAAAAAATTGTAGATGAAGGTTCTGAGCATGGATGTCCTTCAATTTCCCCTCAAGGAAATAACGAACCATATTTAATAAAAAATATCGAAGAATATTTTTACTATGCTCACAAAAAAGGTTTCATAGATATAATGATAAATAATAATGGATCTGCACTAACAGATACTAGAATAAAAAAAACACTAGATAGCGGGCTAACAAGGATGAGATTTAGTCTAGATGCAGCAACTCCCGATCTATATAAAAAAGTAAGAGTTGGTAGTTTACCTTTAGAGAGAGTAGAGAGAAATATTTATAGGTTTCTAGAGCTTAAAGAAAAGGGAGGTTATAAATTACCTCTTACAGGTGTAAGTTTTTGCAAAATTTCTACAAATGTTCATGAAGTTGATAAATTTGTAGATAAATGGAAAAATGTTGTAGATCAAATTTCACTTCAAACTTTCATTCCACCGAAAGTAAGGGATGACTATAGTCAATACTATACTGAAGATCAATTCGTAAATGAACCTAGAACATCTTTTAGATGTGTTCAGCCATTTCAAAGAGTAGTTATAAGGAATCAATCTATTACACCTTGCTGCTCAAATGATGGAATGGATATTAGCATTGGAGATTTGCGCTTTTCATCTATTTATGAAAGCTGGAATAGCTCAGTAATGAATAGATTAAGAAAGTTACATGTTGATGATGAATTTTTTAACAATGAGGTTTGTAAAGCGTGTGTTGCAGCTGTTTATCCAGTTAAAAAATTAAATTAACATTATTTTATTTATCTTTCGATTAAAGAAACTTATAATAACGAATAATTTATGAAAATATTTAAAATAGCTGAAATTGGTATAAATCATAACGGAGATATCAATATAGCAAAGCAATTAATTGATGTAGCCTCCAGTAATAATTGGGAAGCTGTAAAGTTTCAAAAAAGAACAATAGATAAAGTTTATTCAAAAGAGACACTCGATCAACCTAGAGAAAGTCCATGGGGTAATACTCAAAGAGAACAAAAAAATGGATTAGAATTTGGGATAGAAGAATATAAAGAAATAGATAATTATTGTAAGAAAAAAAATATCCAATGGTTTGCGTCTGCATGGGATATAGATAGTCTGCATTTTTTGGATCAATTTAATTTGAAATATAATAAAGTTGCATCCCCTATGATAAAAGATCTAAATTTATTGAAGCATATTTCAAATCAAAAAAAACACACATTTATTTCAACAGGAATGACAAATCTTCAAGATATTGAAACTGCAGTAAATATTTTCAAGGAAGCAAATTGTTCTTTTGAATTAATGCATTGTGTATCTACATATCCAATGAAGCCAGAAATGGCACATCTAAATACTATCAATGCGCTTAAAGAAAAATTTAAATGTGATGTTGGTTATAGTGGTCATGAGACAGGTGTAGCAGTTTCATTAGCGGCTGCTGTCATTGGAATTTCTTCATTAGAAAGGCATATAACTTTAGATAGATCTATGTATGGTTCTGATCAAGCGGCATCATTAGAGCCAAGAGGCTTAAGGGAGTTAACTGGTTCAATAGAAATTATACAAAAGGCATTAGGAGAAAATAAGCTAGGACATTTTTTTGAAGAGGAAGTTCCAATTGCAGAAAAACTAAGAGCTCACATTTAAAAAATTTTTAATGATTAAAAACCATTCTCTTTTAATAGATAAAGAATTAGAAGAACATATAGCAGTATTAAACAATTCAAAAAAAACTATTAACAAAAAAATTCCTGATATAATTAAATTAATTACAAAAACACTTAATAATAATAAAAAAATTATCATAATAGGAAATGGTGGAAGCGCTGCAGATTCTATTCATTTTAGTGCAGAACTTGCAGGAAAATTTAAATCAAGAAAAAGAAAACCATTAAATTGCATTTCATTAAGTGAAAATATTTCGACTATTACAGCAATAGGAAATGATTTTAATTTTGATGAAATATTTTCTAGACAACTAATGGCAATTGGCAAACAGGGTGATCTTTTAATGGGTATAAGCACAAGTGCATTAAGTAAAAATATTTACAATGCTTTTAAACAGGCAAATAAAATGAAAATTAATACCATTGGTCTTTTTGGAAATAATAAAACTGCCATGGTAAGATTGTGTGATATAAGCTTAAATGTGAAAAGTATAGATACCGCAAGAATACAAGAAATGCATATACTCATTATACACACAATATGCCAAATTTTAGATGATATATACTAATAAAAACAATAAGATATTTTGTTTTGATCTTGATGGTGTAATTTGCAACAATACGTATGGAGACTATAAAAAAGCTAAACCTAAAACTTCAGCTATTAATAAAATAAATTCTCTCTTTGATAGTAATAACTATATTATTGTATTTACTGCCAGATATATGGGTTTTGCTAAGGGTAATAGAAATAAAGCAATTGAGCTAGGATACGATTTTACAAAAAAACAATTAAATAATTGGGGATTAAAATATCATGAACTTATTTTTGGCAAACCAGAGTATGATGTAATTATTGATGATAAAAGCTATAATTATAATAATGAATGGATTTCAAAATTTTGATTAACTTAATTCAAAGATTATAAAGGTATAATTCTTTAAAATTTTTTATGAAATTCGTTTCTATAATTATACCTGTATTTAATGAGTCATCTAATTTAACTAAACTTTTAGAAGAAATTTCTTATACTTTTAAAAATTTACATGTTAATTTTGAGGTTATAATTATCGATGATGCTAGCACTGACGATACTGTACATTTAATTGAAAAATTAAAACTTTTCTATAATTTTAAAGTTAAACTAATTAAGAATAAAAAAAATTATGGGCAAAGTTATTCAATTCTTAAAGGAATTAAATTTTCTTCAAATAACACAATTATAACAATTGATGGTGACGGTCAGAATAATCCTGCAGACATACCAAAATTAATAAAAAAATATTTTTCTGATGAAGAGTTATTTTTAGTTGCAGGTATAAGGAGAAAAAGAAAAGATAAATTTATAAAGATATTATCCTCAAAAATTGCTAATAAAGTAAGAAAATTTATCCTTGATGATAACTGTGATGATACTGGGTGCTCTTTGAAAATTTTTGATAAAAAAACTTTTTTAAAATTTCCTTATTTTGATGGAATCCATAGATTTATCCCAGCGCTTTTTAATGGTTATTCAAAAAAAATGTCTTTTGTAGATGTTGATCATAGAAAAAGGTTACATGGTGTATCTAAATACGATACTTTAGTAAGGCTCATTAAAGGAATAAGAGATTTAATTAAAGTTAGAAAAATAATAAAGAATTTAAAATAAATGTTTAATTTTTTTCAAAATTTATCAGATATAGAAATTATATTTTTAATAATAGGTTTTGCAGGTCAGGGACTTTTTGCTTCGAGATTCATTATTCAATGGTTATATTCTGAAAAATTAGGAAGAAGTGCTATACCAATCGTATTTTGGTATTTAAGTATTTCTGGAGGAATTGGATTATTAATTTATGCTATATTTAGGCAAGATCCAGTAATTATTCTAGGTCAATCTTTTGGCATCATAATATATCTAAGAAACTTAATTTTATTGAAAAAAAATAATCATAAATAATGAATAAGATTTTAAAAATTAATATATTAATTTCATTAATTTTTTTTATTTTAATCTTTTTTTTATTTTATATTTTTATTGATTTAATAAAAAAACATAGCGAAATGCCTATTAAAAATTATGAAATTTCAAATACATACTACCTTCCAGCATTTGATACAGATAGAACATATATAAAAAGTTTATATAATAGCGTAAAATTAGAAAACTTAAATGATTTAAGTTATTTAAATCCCTATGTTTATCATGATGTATTTTATCAAACTGCCACAAGTCTTTTAAATATTGATGAAATAAATAAAACAATAAATAAAATAAATTCAAAACTATCTCTGAAGGATCAAATTGATAAAACTAACGATGTTCTTTTTTTAAAAGAAAATAGTTACACTAATTATATTGGTAAAGGTGAAAGCATCAGCATTGTTATAAAATCTGATAAAGAAAATTTTGATAATTTTTTAAAAGAATTAGAATTTTATTTATTTTTAGAAACAAATAAAGTTTATATAAATATATTGAGTAATAAAATTGAAAATACAAAAAATCTCATTGATGCATTTGAAGAACAAATTGAAGCTAAATTAAATCAGTATTTAATTTATTTAAAAAATATTGAATTAAAAGATTTTGAAAATGTTAATTTTATTTTGTATGATATTTTTAAAGAAGGAAGCTTTTCCAAGTCTCATTTAGATGAAGCTAAATCAACTTTTGATAAAAATATTTATTTCAATTTTGATATGAATAAAAAGGATTTAATTATCTTTTTAAATTATATTAAAATTAATAAAAATTATAAATTAATTTCGAAAGATTATTTGTTAACTTCCGCATACTTTTCCTTATTAGAAAGAACTCAAAAAAAATATACAAAGTTAATAAATGATAAAAACTTACTAAATGTAAATTTATCAAATTTAATAATTAATAAAAAATATTTAATAAGTAAAAATAATAAATTTTTAGGTTTAACTTTATTACAAAATTTATTTATGTCATTTATCTTCTCGTTATTAATAACATTTATGTTATTTAATTTAATAAATAATTGGAAAAAATATTGGAAAATTATAAAAAATTTATAATAGAATTTAAAAATCTCTCATTAAGTAGTATTTTATTTATTCTATTACCAATTGCTTTGATAGCTAGTAGTTTCATAAGCCATTTAGTTGTAGCAATATTATCACTAATAGGTTTTTATATTTATTTTAAAATTGAAAGAAAAAATAATTTAAAAAATTATTTTATTTATCTTTTTCTATTTTTTTCATTTTATTTAATATTTTCTTCTTTGATCTCTGGAAATATCTATTTATCATTTGAAGCTTCTCTATTCTATATTAGGTTTATTTTTTTCTCTTTTTTTGTTTTTTATTTGATAAATCTTAATACAAATATCCCAAAATATTTTGTACTAGTGCTTATTATTGTTTTTTTAATATTATCTGCAGATGGCTTTTTTCAATTTATTTTTAATTACAATATCATCGGCTTAGAGTTAATCGCTGGAAGAGTAAGTAGTTTTTTTGGTGAAGAACTTATTTTGGGATCTTTCATTTCAAGATTATTCCCACTTCTTTTTGGATCATTATTTATATATTTTTTGGATAAAAAAAATTTATTTAAGATAATTTTTTTTATTATCTGCTTTAATATAGTTATCCTTTCTGGAGAACGTACAGCATTGTTTAATTTTATTTTTTTTATATTAGTTTTTTTAATTTTTGGGAAGTTTAATAATTTTAATTTATTTAAGTTGGTTATATTTTCATTAATTTCAGCATTAATAATTTTTATTTTTGAAATTTTCTTATTAGAAAGAAATATTGACGAAACTTCTCATTATAGATTTTTAAATGAAACGAAAGAACAAATATTCTCAAATAGTATTGACTATAAAAAATTAAACTTTTATTCTGAATCACATGAGAATATGGCAATCACCGCTATAAATATATGGTATAATCATAAAATTTTTGGATCTGGGCCTAAAACGTTTAGAATAGAGTGTAAAAATATTGATAATTTTTTAATTGACCAACAAGGAATTTGTTCTAGTCATCCACATAATATTCTTTTGCAAATATTGTCTGAAACTGGATTGATAGGAGTTATATTTTTTGTATTATTTTTATATGTAATTTTTAAGGATCTATTTATTTTAATTAAAGAAAAAATATCAATTGAATCAAGCTTATATAATTTTAAGTTATCTATATTAATTACATTTTTAATTAACTTATTTCCTTTTATTCCTGGACCTAATTTTTTTGGTAGTTACATAAATATAATTTTTTATATACCCATGGGATTTTATATATATTACTTTAGAAAGATAAAATATGAAAAAATCTTTTAAGAAATCAAATGGGATTGATCTTCCAGTTAATTCAAAATATTTATTACCAATACTAAATAAAACATCCCATGGAACTAAATATTACGAATCTCCGCCAAATAAAAAATTATTAAAAAGACAAATTGGAAGAATGCTTTTACAAATACATCAAATTCATTCGTTTTTAAATTCTTCTGGAATAAAATTTAATAATAAAGTTTTTTTGGATATTGGATCTGGTAATGGATTTATTCCTAAGCTGCTATCTATAATGACAGACTTAAGGCTTGCTATAGCGACTGATCCTTTTTTAGATGGAGAACACACTACAAGTTGGCAACATCATGATAGAGATAATGAATTAAAAAAAATTATTTCATATCTTGAGAATATTGATGGAAAAATTCTTAAATACAGTAATTATAAAAAATATCTTGAATCTGAACATCATCGCTTAGAACCTGGTGACTGGAACTTTAAAATTAAAAAAAATATAAATAAAAATTTTTTGTTTAAAAAATTATATGCCAATCAATTGCACAAGATAAAAAATAATGTTGATATTTTTTATGCAAAATCATTTGATCATATTTCAGATTGGAAGAGTGTTTTTAAATCAATTTCAAAAATTTCAAATAAAGGAGCTTGTATATATATTAAGCACCATTCATTTTTTTCTTATTTAGGACCTCACAGGTATTCATCAACTTTTATTCCATGGGGCCATTTATTATTAAATGATAGTGACTATAAAAAATATGTAGATATGTATCACCCTGAAAGAAAAGAAAGAATGGAAAATTTCTTTTTTAAAGAACTTACCTATCCAAGAATTACAATTAATGAATTGTTTAAAATCGCTAAAGAGTATGATTTTATTCCCCATCTAATAATCAATGAACCAATGAAAAATAGTCACAAAATTGCTAAGTTTATCTCTGATGTACCAAATTTTTGGAATATTATCAAAAGTAATTATCCAGATTACTCATCAGATGAAGTTCTGTCTGGTCGTATACATATAATATTAATTAAAATTTGAAATGTGTGGAATTTTTTTTTTAGGAGATTTGAATAAAGAAAATTGCTTATTTGATAAAAAAAAAATAAACAAATCTATTTCTTATTTAAAACTAAGAGGTCCGGATTTTTCTAAAATTGACTATCATAATAATTTTGTAATAGCACATACAAGATTATCAATAATTGATTTAACTAACAAATCCAATCAACCATTTTATGATATTACAAAGAATTATATTCTTTCTTTTAATGGAGAAATATATAACTATATTGAACTAAAAAAAAAATTACAAAAATTTAATATAAGATTTAAATCAAATTCTGACACTGAAATTCTTTTATACTGTCTTATATATTTCGGAATAAATGAAACTTTGAATATTATAGAAGGTATGTTTGCTTTTATTTTCGTCAATAAAGAAAAAAAACAGATATATGCTGCTAGAGATAAATTTGGACAAAAACCAATTTATTATTATTTTATAAAAAATAAACTAATAATTTCCTCTTCAATTAATAGTATTTTGGAAAATACAGGCTCAAGTTCATTTGATGAAAAAAGTATGATTCTTTTTTTAAATCCTGCTGGTAACCAAGGTACTAGAGGTCTTTTTACAGAACAGACAACTTTTTTTAAAAATATTAAGTCATTATCTGCTGGAGAAGTAATTAAATTTAATAGATATTCCAAAAAAAAAATAAAATATTTTGATATAAAAAAATTATTTTCTTTAGATCAATACAATAGAAATAAGGAAAAATCAGAAGAAAAGTTATTATCTGACTTAGCAGAATTATTTCACTCATCTATTAGCTATCATTCAATCAGTGATGTGAATAATGGTATTTTTTTGAGCGGCGGAATAGATTCAAGTTTGATTCATTATTTTTCTAAAAAAATTAAAAAAAATTTATATTCTTTTACAAAAATTTCTCCAAATATTGAGTCAATACCCTTAAAAATTGTGCCTAAATTAATTAATAATAATAAAAAATCTTTTTTTATTGAGCAAAACCAAAATAATTTTGTAAAAAATTTCATTGATTTAATTAAATTTGGTGCGTCTCCAATTAGATGGGGTGGAGCTCCATCAATGTACAGTCTTAGTAATTTTGCAAAAAATAAAAATGTTAAAGTTTTACTAGGAGGTGATTGCTTTGATGAACTATTTATGGGATATAAACATTATGATCCAAGATTTCATAATAACAGAAATAAATTAAGTGAATTAATAAAATCTGAAAACAGATTCAAAACCAACGTTAATTCTATAATTAATCAACATAATTATAATCAGTATAAATTTAATTCTGAATTAAATTTTTCTTTAAAATATATCAAAAACAAATTTGAAAAGAACGCCATATCTTATTCTATTCAAGACATACATTATTTTTTACAAACTATTGTTTTGCCAAACAGCGATTTGTATTCGATGATGGCATCGGTTGAATTGAGAAATCCTGCCTTGTTTTCTAAATTAGTAGAATTTAGTATAAATTTACCCATTAGTTTCAAACTAAAATCAAATTTTGAAAAAAATAATAAATATTTACTTAGAAAGTTAGCAATAAAAAAAATGGACAAAAGTATTAATGTAAAAAAAGAAGGTACAAGGAATTTTGCACTTCAAGTATCAGATAATAAATATTGGAAATATAATAAATTTAATGTATTTGATTTAATTAAATATAATGGAGAGTTTGAGTCTAGAGATTTATTTAGAATATTAAATTTAGAAGCTTTCATAAATTTATATTCAGGAATTTCTAAGGACTCATTTTTAGAAAAAAATTTAACAGAACTTGGAAAAAAAGATTTATTATGAAACTTGGTAATAAAATAAAAAAAAATAATCCACATTGGTCTTTTGCAGGAAATGTTCCTGATAACTTTGTAGATCACATAACACAATCTGTCCCATTTTACCTAGAAGGTCACAATCTAGTTTGCAATATTAGTGATTTTTTTTGTTTTGACAATACTACATCATATGAATTAGGAACTTCAACAGGGGAGTTACTAGTTAAACTATCAAATCACAATAAAAATAAAAAAAATGTTAAATGGATTGGTATAGATAATGAGATAAAAATGGTAAACAAAGCAAAAAAATTTTGTAAAAAAAATAAAAATATTACAATTTTACATAAAGATTTAATTGATTATAAATTTAAAAATACAAATTTTATTGTATCTTATTATACCATGCAATTTATTCAAGAGAGTGTTAGGCAAAATATTATCAATAAAATCTATAACTCTCTAAATTGGGGTGGGGCATTTGTTTTATTTGAGAAAGTCAGATCCCCAGACGCAAGATTTCAAGATATAAGCACTTTAATGTATAATGATTTTAAAGAAAAAAATGGATTTAAGCCTGATGAAATTTTAAATAAATCTAAAAGTTTAAAAGGTGTATTAAGACCTTTCTCAACCAAAGGAAATCTAGAAATGCTTGAAAGAGCTGGTTTTAAAGATATTCAAACAGTTATGAAATACATATGTTTCGAAGGCTTTTTGTGTATTAAATAATCTATATGAAACTAAATACAATAGCCGAAATTGGACAAGCTCATGATGGTAGTATTGGTATATTACATTCATACATAGATGCACTTTCAAAAACAGGTGTTGATGTAATTAAATTCCAAATGCATTTTGCTAATGAAGAGAGTAGCAAATACGAAAGATTTAGAGTAAATTTTTCTTACCAAGACAAATCAAGATTTGATTATTGGAAAAGAATGGAATTAACTCAAGATCAATGGCTTGAATTAAAAAAGCATTGTGATGAAAATAAGGTTGAGTTTTTATGCACTCCCTTTTCAATTAAAGCTATTAAGTTATTAGAAAAATTAAATGTAAAAAGATACAAAATTGGCTCTGCAGATTTAACAAATAAACTATTATTAGAACATGTTTGTAAAACTAAAAAAGATATAATAATATCTACAGGATTATCAAGTATTCATGAAATTGATAACACTGTTAGTTTTTTGAAACAAAAAAAAATGAATATAACAATTTTGGAATGTTTGACTAAGTACCCACATTCTCCTAATGAAGTAAATCTACAAAACTTAAATCTCTACAAAAAAAGATATAAATGTGATGTGGGTTTATCTGATCATTCTGGATCTATAATTCCCTCAATAGCTGCGGCATCAATTGGAGCTAATTTATTGGAATTTCATTCTGTATTTTCAAAAGAAATGTTTGGTCCAGACTCATCTTCATCTCTTACAATTAAAGAAATAGCAGAACTTGTAAATAATTTAAAAATTGTTAAAAAAATAAGAAATAAAAGCAATTTTAATAAATCAAACGTAAAGTACAGTAAAATTTTTTCAAGAAGTTTAATTTTAAATAAATCAAAAAAAATCAATGATGTAATAAACTTAAATGATTTAGAGGCTATTAAACCTTCTGGGAAAGGCATAGATCCAAAAGATTTAGACAAAGTATTAAAAAAAAGATTGAATAAAAACAAAAAAAAATATGCATATCTTAAATACACTGATTTAATATGACTATTCAAAAAAAAAAAATTTGTGTTGTAGTTGCTAGTAGAGCTAACTATGGAAGAGTTAAATATTTATTAAAACAATTAAAAAATTCTAAAAAGATTGATTTAAAAATTATAGCTTCTGCTTCATTATTATTGTTTAGATTTGGAAAAGCCGTAGATATTCTCGAAAAAGATGGGTTCAAAATATATAAAAAAATTAATTATGTAATCGATGGCGATGATTTGACAGCACAGGCAAAATCAACAGGATTAGGTATTATAGAGCTATCTTCTGCATTTGAATCGTTAAAACCAGATGCCGTTGTAACTGTTGCTGATAGGTACGAGACTCTTTCTACTGCAGTAGCTGCCTCATATCTTAATATACCTTTAATTCATATACAGGGAGGTGAAATTTCTGGAAATATAGATGAAAAAGTGCGTCATGCTATAACTAAATTATCTGACTATCATTTTCCTTCTACTATGAAATCAAAAAAAAGATTAATTCAAATGGGTGAAGATAGAAATAAAATATTTAACTATGGCTGCCCTGCTATGGATGTAATTAAAAACTTAAAAATAAATAGAAAAAATCTTTTGAAAGTACAATTTAGTGGTACAGGAAAAATAATTGATTTTTCGAAACCTTATTTTTTAATACTTCAACATTCTGTAACTACAAGTTTTGGAAATTCATTTTATCAAATTAATCAAATTTTAAATGCTGTAAAAAAATTTAAAAATTTTCAAAAATTAGTTCTCTGGCCTAATATAGATGCTGGAAATGATGATATATCAAAAGGAATCAGAATATTTAGAGAAAAAAATATTAATGACAATTTTTCATATTCAAGAAATTTTTCTCCAGAAGACTATGTTTTAATTTTAAAATATGCTTCGTGCGCTATCGGAAACTCATCTTCATTTATTAGGGAAGGATCATTTATGGGTACACCTAGTGTTATTGTTGGAGACAGGCAAATTGGAAGAGAACATGGAAATAATATTTTATTTTCTAAATATGACCACAAAGATATAATCAAAAAAATAAATATGCAAATTTCTAACAAATTAAAAAATAAAAAATCAAATATTTTTGGTAATGGTAATGCTTCAAAATATATTTGTAAAAAAATTGAAAAAATAAACTTTAATAATACGAGTAAAAAATTCTTTGATATATGAAAGTAATAAAAATTTTAGTTCTAGAAAAATTAAATTTTAATGAAAAATATGTAATCAAAAAAATTACTGGATCTAAAATCGATTTTTTCAGTGATTTCAAAAAAAAAAAACTTAATCATTCCATTATTTTTTGTAGATTGAAGTTTAATTTAAATAAAAGTTTCTTAACTAAATTTAAAAACTTAAAATATATTTGCTCTCCTACAACAGGACTCAATCATATTGATGTAGATTATTGTAAATTAAATGGAATTAAAATTATAAATCTAAAAACAAAAAATAATATAGTTAAGAATATTACTTCAACAAGTGAATACACATTCGCATTAATATTGTCTCTAATCAGAAATATTCCCCAAAGTTCAAAACATCTTATTTTAAAAAAAAATTGGGACAGGGATAAGTTTATTTCTAAAACTTTTTCAGAAATAACGATAGGAATAATTGGTTTTGGAAGAATTGGCAAAAATTTAAATAAATTATTAAATCTTTTAAAAATTAAAACATTAATAAATGATATAAATACTTCAAAAGATAATTTTTCAAATTCTAATCAAAAAAATACAAATCTTAATCTTTTACTGAAAAAATCTGATATCGTATCTCTGCATATTAATTATTCAAAATTTAATAAAAATTTTGTTAATAGTAAATTTTTAAATAAGATGAAAAAAGATGCTGTTTTAATAAATACTTCAAGGGGTGAAATTATTAATGAATTTGAACTAATAAATCATCTTAAAATAAATAAAAATTTTTATGTAGCTCTTGATGTTTTAAGCAACGAAACAATTAATTTAATCAAAAAAAATATTCTACTTAAAAATTTATTAAATTTAAATGCGATTATTACACCTCACTTAGGGGGAGCTACATTTAGAGGTATTCAAAATGCCGAAAAACATATTATTAATGAATTAAGTAAGCAATTAAAATGATAGAAGTAATTAAAAATTTTCTAAGACTTTTAGATAATAAGCAAAAACTTAATATGTTTTTTTTATCGGTATTATTGTTGATGGGTACATTACTTGAGGTATTGAGCTTGGCAAGCATTTATCCATTATTATTATATTTTACTGATCAAGATATTATCTTTTTTGAGGTTCTAAAAACAAATTTAAAAAATTTTTCAGATAATCTCTTAATTTTACTTACCATATTAATTTTTTTTATGTTTTTATTCAAATTTCTAATGCTAAACTTTATTTTATTCTTTCAAAGTTATGTAGCATATAACATGCGTTACCATTTTAATAATTTACTTTTAAAAAAATATTTAAATCTTGAATATAAATTTCACAATAATATTAATAGCTCAATTTTGTTAAGGAATCTTATTACTGAAAACAAAAATTTAATTGGAGTATTTAATGCTCTGGTAAAATTATTTTATGAATCAATTACTCTAATTGGAGTAATAACTTTATTAATAATAATTCAACCATTCGAAGCTTTAATAATAATTGCAATTATAATTTTTGTATTAACTATATTTATTATTTTTCTATACAGTAAAATTAAAAATGCTGGTAAAGTTAGGCAATACTTTGATGGTATAAAGCTAAAATTTTCTAATCAAACTTTAAAAATGATTAAAGAGATAAAACTATCTCATAGTCAAAAATTTTTTGAAAATAAATTTAATGAATACAATAAACAAGCTACTAATTCTGAGAGGTTATCATTTATTGTGCAGGGTATGCCGCCGATAATAATAGAATTCTTGGGTATAATTTTATTATCAATTTTAATTTTACTATTTTTGAATAATGAAAATTCTACTGAATCGTTGATTGTGTCCTTAGGTGTATTTGTAGCTATTTTCTCGAGATTACTTCCATTATTTTCCAGAATTATGAATTCATTACATGTTTTGAGATTCCAAAACCCTTCTTTGCAAATTTTAACTAACGATCTTAACTTAAAAAATGAAAAATACGAAAATAAAAATCTAGATTTCATAGATAAAAAAGAATTATGCTTAGAAGTTAAAAATTTATTTTTTTCATATAAAAAAGAAAATTATAATTTAGAAAATCTAAGTATTCTTTTTAAATCAGATAATATATATGGGATTTATGGTGATAGTGGATCAGGAAAATCTACTTTTATAAATATTTTAGTGGGTTTATTAAAACCTGATTCAGGCAATATATTAATAAATAATCAAGAAATATATAACAATCTCAAAGTATGGCAGAAGCATATTTCATATGTGACCCAGGATTTCCAAATATTAGATGATACTATAAAAAACAATATAGCATTCGGAATAGAAAATAATCATATAAATGAAATGCTTATTTATGACTGTCTTAGAAAAGTCAAATTATTAGATTTTGTAAATAAGCAAAAAAAATCAATTTATACTGTAATAGGAGAAAATGGTAAATTACTCTCTGGGGGTCAAAGACAAAGGCTTATTTTAGCAAGATCACTTTATTTTGATAGTAAAATAATAATTTTTGATGAAGCTACAAATCAATTACCTGCAGTTATTGAGAATGAAATTTTTGATCAATTAAAGTTAATTTTAAAAAATAAGATAATAATATTAATATCTCACAATAAAGATTTAATTAATAAATGTGACTATAAAATTAAGATTGAAAATGGTAAAATTAAAAATGATTAGAAAAATACTTCTTTTTTCTCCGGGTCAATTTTTTAGATATAGATCTAAAAATCTTAGACATTATTATAGTATATTTTCTAAATACCTTCACTTTTATACTTATTTAAAAAGGTGTATTTACAGACCAGTAAAACTTGAAAATATTATAAATTTTGAAGACGGTTATTTAGCTTTAAAAAATATAAATTTACCTAATTCATTTTTCAAAGAAGTTAATAATATTTTAAAAAAAATCGATCTTGAAAAAGAAATTCAAAACACAGAAAAATCAATAATTACTATTAATAAAAATAATTTTGATGGAAACTCTCAAGTTTTTAAAGCAATAACATTAGACAAAATACTTAATCCGATAATAAATTATCTAGATTGTATTCCGATATTATCTTATATTGCAATTTGGTATTCCCCAAATATAAAAAATATTAAACAAAGCAGTCAATTGTTCCATTTGGATCATGAAGATTATAAGCAAATTAAAGGATTTATTTTTTTAGAAGATGTAACTGAAGAATCTGGTCCATTAGTAATATTAAGAAAAAAAGACTCAGATATAATACAAAATAAATTAAAATATAAAATGACTGAGCAGAATAAAAGGATAGATGATAAAATTTTAGCGGATTACAAGAAAATTTATTTAACAGGAAGTAAGGGAACAGTGATACTATTGGATACTAGTTCATGTCTTCATTTTGGTTCAAGAAAAGCTTCCAAAAGTAGATTATTACTCTCTTTTCAGTACATAACTCCATTTGCTTTTGTACTACCTTGGTTTTGGTATTTATCCAAAAAAACTAAAATCGTCAAAAATATTGATAGTAAAAGCAGTCTTATTTTAAGAATTGTTGGAAAAAAAATATAGATTGATGAATGTTTTTTTTGGTTGCCAAGGCTCAATAACTGAACATTTTATATTTCTTGATACACTTTTATCTAAAAGTGAACATAATTATAAAAGCCATTTTTGGATAGGTAATAAATATGAATTTAAAAAAAACAAATTTGGTGAGTATTTTAAAAATAACAAAATTAATTTTTTTAAGGAATGGGATTTTATAAACGATAAAGGAAAAATTAATTTAGAAGAAAGAAGTTATGTAAAAAACAAATTTAAAAATTTAAATTTATGGAATATTATTATTGCTGATAGAAGGTTGATGTATGGATCTGAGTCAAAGTATAAACAAAAATATTCTCCAAAATATACTTTCTATGAACTGCAAAACATTATTTACCATACATTAGCGACTCTTGATAAATATATTATTACAAATAAAATTGATCTTATAGTTACTTTTGTACCTTCTTGTTTTGGAACTTTTATTCTTAATACGATTGCTGAAAAAAATAAAATTAAACTTAGACAATTAAGAGCTAGTAAGATTGAAGATGTAGTTTTATTTTCTGACACAATTAAAGCAACGCCTAAATTTATAGCTAAAAAATACGACCTTAATATTAAAAATTATCCAAACATTAAAAATATAAATCAAGGGAAAGAATATTTAAATAAGTTAGTGAATTTTGATGCTAAATATTCAGGTTCAGAAAGAATTAAAAAAAAATTCAATAATAAATTAAAATATTTTAATATTTATAAATATACTTATAAATTATTAAATTACTTCAAATATATTGACACTAATAATAAGATTAATTTTTATGATTATTTGTTTAATAAATTTTTCATTTCAAAATTTAAAAAATATAAAATTAAAAAATTAATTAAGTCTAGGATGATTAATTTAAATAAAGATACTAATCGTAAAGTGTTATTTTATCCTTTAAATTCTGAACCTGAAATTGCAATTTCAATTCATTCAAGAAACCACCAGAATCAGATAGAAACCTTGAGAAGAATTTCTCAATCAATTCCTTTAGATTGGATCTTAGTTGTCAAAGAACATCCACGAAGTATTGGTATAAGAAGTATTAATTATTACAAAAAAATTTTGGAAATTCCAAATTTATATTTTTATAATAATAATGAAACGTCTAAATATTGTATCAAAAATTGTGATGCTGTATGTACCTTAACCGGCTTTATAGGATTTGAAGCTATTGTACAAAAAAAACCAGTTATACTTTTAGGTGATTCATTTTATAGTTCGCTTCCAAGCACAATGGTTAAAAGAGTAAAAAATATGGAAAAATTTTATGACGATTTCATTTACCTAATTGATAACTACAAATATCAAGAAATTAATATTTTGAGTTTAATTTGTGCACATTTTGAATATGGTAAGAAGATTGATATATATAAAACAATTTTAAATAAACCAGTGAAAAAAATTACTAATAATTTAGATTATGAAGGATCAATTATTAATTTAAAAAAACTATTACTAGATAGTATTGATTTACATGGATAAAGATAAATTTCAAAAGATAAACTTAAATTATGAAAAATTTTTGAACACTTTAAAAATAAATGAAACATCATTTAAATTTTCTAATCAATCATACTTAGAAAGTTCCTTTGGATTATGTTTTGCTGTTTTTGGTTATCATTTATTAGCAAATCAAAAATTTTTAAAAGATAATAAAAAAGAACTCACAGAAAAAATTAAAAATAATTTTGATAATTTTTATAATTTACATAAATCACAATTAGATTTTAGTTTAAAAGATAAGAAGGTATTGCAGTTATTTTGTTTTTCATTAAGTGCTCTCAGTATACTAGATGAAAATAGAAACAATCGATATTTTCATGAATTAATTGAGAAAGTTATAAATATAGATTTGAATATTTTTTTCAAAAAGAATATGATTTTTGAAGGTCATCCTACCTCTGGCAATCTATCTATGTTTATTGCTATAATTCTTATTTATGCAGATAATTATCTAGGTTTAGATATAAAATCAAAGATTGAATATTGGATTGAATGTCATTTAAAAAATATTAATAGTAATGGAGTTTGGTCTCAAGACAAAAATTTTTCTTATAAGCACTTTCAAAATAGTTATCACCAATATGAAATTTTTAATTATTTAAATATTGAAACTAAATATGAAAATTTAATTGCTAAAAAAATATTACAACTTAAAGACACCAACTCTCAATTTGCACCATATTTGGGAGGCGGAAGTTGTTATGATTATGATGCAATTTTTTTTTTAACAAATAAATTTACTTTACAAAACGATGAAATTAAAAAAACAATAAATAAAAATATGGAATATATCATGAATAACCAAAATGATGACGGAGGTTTTGGTGAGAGATTGTATAAAAAACATGATATTTCTTTTTATCAAAACATAGAATATTCTCTAAAGAATTACCAAGGCATCAAAGAAAAACTCCTTTTTTGTTTAATATTGTTGAGAAAAAAAAATAAACTTATGTTTAGTGCATTTGATAATACTGGAAAGACTTGGTTTGAGTCAAGTTTATGGGATAGTTGGTTCAGAGTGTTGACAATAAATAAAATATATAAAAACAAGAAATCTTTTATTAATTTCCCAGGAATTGGATACTATTAATGAAAATAATTTATGTAACAAATTCATTAATCCCTAGCAATACAGCAAATAGTATTAATGTGGTAAAGATGACTTCAGCATTAAAAAAATATTTTGATTTTACTATATTAATTGGCAGATGTAACAAATTAATAAATACTGATAAATTTAAATTTTATTCTGTTAAACCTGATTTTAAAATATTTTTATACAAAAATTATAAATTAAAATTTTTAAACAACATAATTTTTTTTATTTATTCTATTAATAAAATATTAAAATATAAACCCGATATACTTTATTTACGTAACTTAAAAATGTGTATTCTTCTTTTATTTTTTTTTCAAAAGATATTTATAATTGAAATGCATAACTCTTTAAATAATAGATTCGACTATTTTTTATTTAGAAATTTAATTTTATTTAAAAAAAAAATTATTGTTATTTGCATATCTAATTCTCTGAAGATATATTATGCTAATAACTTTAAGTTTTTAAAAAATAACACAAATTTATTTTATTTACATGATGGTTCGGATGACTTATTAAATAAAAATTTAGCTTTTAAGCAAAAAACTAATCATAATAATAATTTTAATATTGGTTATTTCGGTTCTCTTTATTCAGGTAGAGGAATAGAATTAATAATTGATATATCATTAAGATTACCTTCATATACATTCCACATTTTTGGAGGCTCTAAAAATGAAATTTTACAATATAAGTCTTATAAAAATAAAAATTTAATTTTTCATGGTTTTGTTCCACCATATCAAGCTGAAAAATTAATGTTAGATATGGATTGTTTGATTGCTCCTTTTCAAAATAAAGTGTCAGTTTTTGGAAATAAAGGAGATACCTCAAAATGGATGTCTCCATTAAAAATTTTTAATTATATGGCTTCTAAAAAACCAATTGTAGCTTCAAGAATAATTGTTTTAAAAGAAGTTTTGAAAGACAAATATAACTGCATTTTTTGTGATCCTCAAGATGTTGATGATTGGGTAAGGGCAATTAATTTAATTAGGAAAGATATAAATTTTAGAAATGCTATAGCTAATAATGCTTATTATGATTTTAAAAATAAATATTCATGGAATTTAAGAGCAAAAAATATAAAAGATATTATCTTAAATTATGAAAAAATTTAATATTGCTGTTATTGGATTAGGCTATGTTGGTTTACCAATATATATAGCTTTTAGAAAAAAATTTCCCGTTATAGGTTTTGATACTAACTTAAAAAGAATAGACAGTATTAAAAGAGGATCAGATTTTAATAAACAAATTACGAAAGAAGAATTAATAAATAAAAAAATCAATGTTACAAATAATTTTAAAAATATTATAGATTGTAATGTATTTATTATCACTGTTCCTACTCCAATTCATATTAATAAAAAACCAAACTTAAATAACCTTATTAAATCATCAAAAATTATTGGTTCAGTTTTAAAAAAAAATGATTTGGTTATTTATGAATCTACGGTTTATCCGGGTGCAACTGAAGAAATATGTGTAAAAATTCTTGAAAAAGAATCTGGATTGAAACTTAATAAAGATTTTCTTTGTGGGTACAGTCCAGAGAGAATTAACCCAGGTGATAAAAAAAGAAGCTTAGAGAAAATAATAAAAATAACTTCAGGGTCAAATAGAAAGGCTTTAAAGTTAGTTGATTTTCTATATTCAAAAATTATAAATGCTGGAACTTTTCCTGTATCTTCAATTAAGGTAGCAGAGTCTGCTAAAGTAATTGAAAATACGCAGAGAGATATAAATATTGCATTCATGAATGAAATTTCAATTATTTTTGATAAATTAGATATTAATAAATATGAAGTACTTAAAGCAGCAAATACAAAATGGAATTTTTTAGACTTCAAACCAGGACTAGTAGGCGGACATTGTATAGGGGTTGATCCGTATTACTTATCTTTTAAAGCAAAAGAAATGAAAATAGATCCTAGAATAATTCTTAGTGGAAGAAAAATAAATGAGGATTTTTCAACTTATATTTATCAAAGAATAAAAAAAATTATAGAAAGTCAATTTAAAAAAAATTATGGTATATCAATTCTGTTTCTAGGTTATACCTTCAAAGCGGATTGTCCAGACACCAGAAACTCTAAAGTATTAAAAGTTATTGATAAACTCAATAAAAATTTTAAACATATTAATGCACATGATCCATATGCTGACAATAATATTTTAGTAAAAAAGTTTAATAAAATTAATTTTTTAAAAAATATTAAAAAAATAAAAAAACAAGACGTTATAATTTTCATGGTTGATCATAGCGAATTTAAAAATAATGGATATAATCATTATAAAAAATATTTATCTAAAGAGGGAATAATTATTGATATTAAAAATTTATTTAAAAACAACAAAAATTATTTCAAATTATGAAAAAAATCATTTTCTTTTTAAAAGATGATTATTATTATAAATATTTTAAAAATGATCTAATAAAAAAAATTTCAGCTGAAAATAAATTACTTATTTTAACTGGGGATAAGAAAAATCAAAAAATTTTATCTCAAAAAAATATTAAAACATTCTCATATAAATCAAATAGAATTAATGATGTTTGGATAATGCGTGCAATTTACATAGGATTAAAAAATCGAAAAAAAAATATTAAAAATTTTGAATTTGCATTTAACTTAAGATATCCAACTCTTAAAACTTATTTAAGGCAGTTTAAAGACTCAAACAGCATTTCAATAATAAAAATCCTAAAAATATTTTTAAAACGAAATATCTTTTTATTACTTTCAAAAAATTTATTTTTTAAAATTTTTAAAATTTTATTTAAACTAATTATAATTCCAGAAAAAAATTTGGTAGAAATTTTTAATAAATTTGAACCTGAACTTTTAATTTATCCTACACATGGTGCAGAGCCTGAATTTTATAAAATACTCAAAATATGTAAAAAACAAAAAATTAAATCTTTACTTATAATTGATAATTGGGATAATCTTACTTCACATTCATTCTTTTATATTAAACCAGATTTCTTAACCGTCTGGGGAGAACAAACAAAAAATCATGCAATTCAATTTCATAATTTTACAAATAAACAAGTTTATAAATTTGGTAATCCAAAATTTAATAATTATCTTAAATTAACTAATATTAAATTAAAAAATGAATATGATTTTAAATATATTATGTTTCTTGGAAGTTTTGCAAATTGGAATGAGGTGGATTGTGTAATAAGATTAAATGAAATAATTAATAATAATAATTTAAAAATTAAAATTGTTTACAGACCACACCCTTCACTATATTTAAATAAAGATAAAATTTATAATTATATTGATAATAATAAAAACAGTAAAAATAATATTATTTTAGATAAAACTGTAAAGAATAATAAGGAAAATTTAAGCTCAAATGTAAGTAATTTAACTGATAAATCAAGGCAATATATTGAACCTGAAAACTATTTTGAGTCATTAATTCAAAATTCAGAATTATGTATTGGTACTTTAAGCACTATAACTATAGAATCATTAATTTTTAGAAAAAAATTTATGATCATTGCTCATTCTCAAAAAAATAACGAATTCAATCCAGAAAATATTTATAATTTTGCAGAATATGCAAAGGGATTAGAAAATATTGAATATATAAAAGTTTCTAGAAAAAGTAATTATTTTGAAAAAGATTTCTTAGACTTTTTCAATTCAATAGTCATTGATAATAACAATATTACTTCAAAAATAAATTACTTCTATGATTCTAATAATATAAATTCATATGAAAATATTAAGAATATGATTTCCAAAATTTAGTATAATTTTTTACCATTAAATTTATATTAAAATTTTTAGTAATATATACTTGTGCTAATTTTTTTTTACTTTTCCATTTTTTTTTATCTTTATAAAGTAAAATAATATTGTTTAATAATTCTGTTATAATTTTATCATCCATACTACTGCTGATCCAACCATATTTATTTATTATTTTTTTTACATCCCCAACATTAGTTGATAAGCATAATGTTGAACACATCATAGACTCTGCCAATACATTAGGAAAACTTTCATCTAAGCTAGTTAAAACAGATAGATCAATAAAATTATATACTTCATTGATATTTTCTACATAATCTAAAATTATTGTTTTATTTATTAAATTATAATATTTTAATTTATTAATTAAATATTTATTTTTTTTATTTATTTCTTTGCCAACAAGAACCAATTTGAAATTTTTTGTTAAATTACTTAAGCTTTTAAACAATAATTCATGATTTTTTTGTTTTCTCCAATTTGCAATCATACCAATTAAAAAAACATTTTCACTTATATTTAAATTTTTTCTAAAATGATTTCTTATTTTGTAAGATTTATAAAAAACATTATTATCTATTCCATTGAATATAAGAAAACTTTTATTTTTATTATAAAAAATTTTTTCATGATTTAACTTAGAAAATATTGAGCAATAAATTATTTTCTTTGGTATAATATGTGAAAAAACTGCACAAATTAAAACTATTATTTTAGTTCTTAATTTTGAATTACTTTTAAATATATTACCATGCCTAATATTCCAAATTATATTAATATTAAAAAATGGTTTTAAAAAAATAGTAAAAAAATTAGAATGATACATCCATGATTGAATGATATCTGGATCAATTTTTTTAAATTCTCTTATCAATTTCCAAAAATATATAGGATTTAAAAAAAATGATAAAATATTTATATTTTTTATCTGTCTTGTTGAAGAAGCTAATTCTTTTTCTAAATCTCCAAACCTTATAAATGTAAAAATATAATGATAATTTAAATTATCATTTAATATCAAATTTTTAAGAGCTTGCTCTGCCCCTCCTTTATTTAATGAATTAATAATATGAATAATTTTCATTTTTTGTTTATAGTGTTTTTATAAATTAAAAAAATGAATAAAGATCTTAAAATCGTATTAGTTTCAAGTAAATCAATTACAATAAATACCTTTTTCCAAGAATTTATAAAAATATGCCAAAACAAAAATTATAATTTGAAAATAATGACATCAGATATAGAAAATTTAAAGATATCAAATTTAGATAAAATAAAGATTTATTTACCCAAAAATTTCTTTGAAATTTTAAACATTTTTAAATTATTCTATTATTTTTATAAAAATTATAAAATTATTTATAAAAATAATGATAAAATTTTCTTATTGAATACTCCATTAGCCTCACATTTTTTTAGAATTATTTCTTTTTTTATTAGAATTAAAGTTATTTATTATGTGCATGGCTTTAGATTCCATCCTAAGGGAAATAATATCTTAAATTTATTATTTAAAATTATAGAAAGACTACTTGCACTAAAAACAGATTTATATGTTGTCATAAATAAACATGATGAAAATTTTGTAAAAAAACTTAATAAAAAATATATAAAAGTAAATGGTGTTGGCTACAATAGTACAATTTATGGTTCATATAATATAAAAAAAATTAACCATAAAAATATAACTATAGGAGTAGTTAGCGCCTATAGAAAAAATAAAGGATATGATGACATCATTAAAGTTGCAGAAACATTAAGGAATTCAAATAATTTAAAAATTGTATGTTTTGGTTATGATAATTTTAAAAAATATAATGAAAAAGTAATTAAATTAAAATTAAAAAATATAATTTTTAACAATTTTACTTATGAAATTAAAAATGAAATAGATAAATTTGATATTTTTTTACATTTAAGTAAAAGAGAAGGTTTGTCAGTTTCATTAATCCAATCTATGAGATCTGGAGTACCTTGTATAGCATCAAATATTAGAGGAATTAATGATATTATAACACATAATTCAAATGGTTTTCTGGTAGAACCGTCAGATACTAATACTATAAAAAAAATAATTTTAAATCTAATTAAAAATAATGATTTATATCAAAACATATCTTATAACTCTTACAAAACAATTGATCATTCTTTTAAATCTAAATATATTTTTGAAAGTATTTTAGATAAATTAAGTTTAATGAAATGACTATTTTTGATTTATTTATATCTATTATAATAATTTTCTACACTTTTAAAATAACATATTTTATTTCAAATCGACATAATATAGCATCTCAAATTACATTTCTTATCACTTCTTGGCATTTATTTTTTGCAATATTTTATTATCTTTTAAGTTTTATTATTAGAAATGATTCTCTAAGATATTTTAATTATGCAATACTTGGACAATTAAAAAGAAACAATGAAATACAAATTTTTGATTTTAATATTGGTACAAATAGTATTTTTGAAATAATAAGATTGATTGTAAACTACTTAAACTTAGATTTTTTTAATTTATTTCTGGTATTCAATTTATTAGGTACGATAGGATTGCTTCTTTTATGTATAAAATATTTATCTATTATTAAAAAAAATAAGTTAAATTATTTTATTACATTTTTAATATTATTTTTGCCATCTATGAGCTTTTGGTCATGTGCGCCTGGTAAAGACGCAATTTCTTTTTTCTTAATATCCTTGTGTATATTTTATTATAATAAAAATTATGATTTTATACTAATACCTTTATTCTCTTTATTAATTTTTATATTTAGACCACACATTGGCATTGTAATTTTTGCTTCGTTTGCATTTACTTATTTATTAAGAGTAAAATTGAATATTTATTTTAAAATTTTTATTTCAATATTTATTTTCTGTTTATTTATTTTTTTATCAAATTTTGTATTATCATTTGTAAACTTTAATTACAGCTTTACTTTGCAGGGAGTTATTGATTATATAACAAATCGTTCAAAAGCTACATACATTGGTGAGACAAAAATAAATTTATTTGATTCAAATTTCGTTGTAAAAATTTTTCATTATTTATTTACTCCTTCACTAATATATAATTTTAATACAAATAATTTATTAAATTTATTTCAATCTATTGAAAACACAATTCTATTATTGGTATTATTAATATTATCTATTAAGATTTTTAACAATTTAATTTTTAATAAATATTTTTTATATAAAGTAATAAATATTGAGAATATTTTTTTCTTTATAATTATATTTGTTTTATTATTTATTCTTTCTCAAACAACATTTAATTCTGGTATCGCTACTAGGCAAAAATATATTTTTCTTCCATTTATATTTTATTTAATGCTCAAATTATCTAGTATAAAAAAAAATGATAAGTTTTAGAAGAGTTAAAAAAACAGATGTACAATTGATTTGTGAAAATTTTAAAAAAATTTTTTTAAAAAAAATATCTCAAAAATATTATATTAATAAATATTTTAATGGCAAAACATTCTCCAGTTTTGTAGCTTTAGATAATAAAAAAATAATTTCCCACGTAGGATTTAGTAAAAGATATTTATTAGATAGTATTAATAAAAATAAATATCTTTATTCTAGACATACTAGCTTTACTTTAAGTAAATACAGAAAAGCTGGTATATATTCAACATTATGCAACTTTGCATTTAAAAAATTATCTTCACAAAATAATTTAGGATTTATTGTTTGGCCAAATAATAAAAATTTAAAACTTACAGAAAATTTTAAAAAATATCATTTTATTTCAACTTATAAACTTTTTTACTCAAAAAGCACAAATAAAAAAAATATTAAAAATTCTTCAAAAAAAAATTTAGTTTATTCTCAATTAAAATTAGATAAACAAAATTTATTCCATAATGATAATTATAAAACTTTAAATAAACAATTAATTAAATCAATATTTAAAATCAATATTCAAACTTTATTAAAAGAATATAATATTTATAAAAATTATTATTTTTTGAATAAATTAAATTTAAATAATAATAAATCGTTTATTATTTATTATCCTAAAGTAATTAATAATGTATTATTTTTTAATTTGTTATATTATTATGGAAAAGAAACTCATTATGAAATACACTTAAAAAATTTTATTCAAAACTCATCAAAATATAATGCTAGCGTAACAATTTGGTGTAATGAAAGCAAAAAAGTATCTAATTTTATAAAATCTAATTTTTATTTTACTAATCAAAAGTTTAATATATCCTTTATTGGAGATAATATTAAAGTCATAAAAATGTTAAAAAAAAATAATTTTTATTTAGGTGATACTGATGTCTTCACAAAAATATATTAGATTAATAGATTTAATTTTAGTTATAATTATTTTATTTTTATTAATGCCTTTAATTTTTTTAATTATTTTTGTTCTATTTCTAAGATTTAATTTTAAAATTTTTTTTATTTCTATAAGAGTTGGTAAGAACAATAATAGTTTTAAAATGATTAAATTCAGATCATTTAAAAGCAGTCATATTGAATTAAATGATATTAATTCAAAACCTGTCTTTATTGGAAGGATAATTAGGAGATTAAGTTTAGATGAAATTCCCCAATTATTAAATGTTTTAATGGGTCATATGTCTATTGTTGGGCCTCGTCCCTTACCAATTCAAATTGAAAATGAAATTGATATTCATACAAGAAATATTATTAGATCTGTATTACCTGGAATAACAGGATTAAGTCAAATAAAGTATAATGGTAAAAAAAGGAGTCTAAATCATAAGATTAAATACGATGTTATATATGTTAAAAATATCAGTATTAAATTATATTTTTATATTTTAATTAGAACTATTCCTGCTATTTTTAATCGTTTTCTTTATAATAAAAAAGGAGTATCTAATTAATTAAATTTATTAATTTAATATTTATGGAAAAAATATTAGTAATCGCCCCTCATTGTGATGACGAAGTATTATCATGTGGAGCATCAATAAATAAACATAAGGCGCTTGGCAGTCATGTTACTGTTTTAATTATGACAAATGCATCAAAGGGCGCACCAGAAATATATTCTGAAACTTTTATTAAGAATACAAGGGATCAAACATTAAAGGCTCATAAAATTTTAGGTGTAGATTTAACAATATTTGAAGATTTACCTGCTCCTGAACTTGATCAATATCCATTAAGATTAATAAGTGATAAAATTAGTAATTATTTAAATAAAATTAAACCATCAAAGTTATATATACCATTTTATAATGATGCACATATTGATCATCAAATAATATCTTCTGCATCTAATGTTGCATCAAGGCCAATAAAAAATTTAAAAATTAAAGAAATTTTTTTTTATGAAACATTATCCGAAACTGAATGGTCTTTGGGCAGCAATTCAGATAAGTTTTATCCAAATTATTTTGAAGTTGTTTCAAAAAAAAATGTTTCTAGTAAAGTAAGAGCTTTTAAGCAGATAAAAACCCAATTAAAACAATCCCCACACCCACGATCTTTAGAAAATATTTTAAATTTAGCAAAATTTCGGGGAAGTAATATTTCTGAAAATTATTCTGAAGCTTTTATGACACTGAGAATGATTAATAAATAAAAAAAATGTATAAAAAAATTTATTCGAAGTGGCCAATCTATACAAAGAATGAAATTAAAGAAGTTAATAATATTTTAAAAAAAAAAGATGTTAATTATCTATTTGGCAATTATGGAAAAAAATTTGAAAAACAATTTTCAGATTACTTAGGAAATAAATATTCAGTTGCTTTATCTAATGGAACAGTAGCATTAGAATTAGCAATAAAATCTCTAAATTTAAAATTAAATTCTGAAATAATTGTCACATCAAGATCATTTGTAGCCAGCGCATCTAGTATTTTAAATTGTGGAATGAAGATCAAGTTTTGTGATATAAATTTAAATACACAAAATATTGATATAAAATCTCTTAAAAAAATTATAACTAAAAAAACTAAAGCTATAATTATTGTGCATTTTGCAGGAATGCCATGTGAAATGGATAGCTTGGTAAAAATTGCTAAAAATAAAAAAATACACATTATTGAAGACTGCTCACAAGCTCACGGAGCTAGATATAAGGGTAAAAAAGTTGGGACATTTGGAATTGTGAGTACTTGGTCCTTTTGTAGAGATAAAATAATTTCCACTGCTGGTGAAGGTGGAATGATTTCAACTAATTCTAAAAAAATTAGAGATAAAATATGGTCTTTAAAAGATCATGGAAAAAATTATAATAAATATTATAAAAATCAAAATATAAAATCTTTTCAATTCCAATACATTCACGATAATCTAGGTTCAAATTATAGAATTACAGAAATACAGAGTGCTATTGGTATTAAGCAGTTGGGAATGTTAGATTTTTTTCTTAAAAAAAGAAATCATAATGCAAATATTTATAAATCAATATTTAAAAAATCTAATAATATAATTTTTACAAATTATACAAAAGAAATATTTCATGCGTATTATAAATTTTATTTTTATTTCATTCCTAAAAAAAATAAATTTATAAGTTGTAGAAAAAAAATTCTTAAAAATTTAAATGAAAAAGGAATTCCAATAAGTACAGGAGGTTGTGCAGAAATTTATAAAGAAAAATGCTTTAATTCAATTAAATCATTACCTAATGCAAGTATATTATCTAATTTTTCTTATTGCCTTCCAGTTGATCAAACTCTATCAAGTAAAGAAATTAATATCATTGGTATTGAAGTTTTAGATGAAATTAAAAAATATTTATGAAATTAAATTTTTTTTTTATTTTATTTATTTTAATATTTATATTTAAGATCTTCTATTTTTTTTTAATTCAAAATAACGGAGATTTTATGGTTGCTGACAGTAATTCATATTTAAATATTGCAAAAGATATTTTTGTAAATAACAATTTTATTGTATCAACGTCTAGGACATTTGTTTATCCACTATTTATAAAAATTATATTTGTTTTATTTGAAGAGAATATAATTTTTGTCCTATTTGCTCAGTTAATATTATCTCTTCTTACTTGTTTATTAATATATAAAATATCTCTAAAATTTTTTGATAAGCAAATATATAGTCTTATATTACTTTTTATATATGGTATTGAGCCTATTACAAATATATTTGTTTTTAAATTATCAACTGAAATATTATTTACTTTCTTTTTAATACTTTTATTATTTTCTTTTATAAAATTTATAGAAAGTAAAAAACATAAAACTAAAATATTATTTTTAACAATATCTTATTTATTATTATTTTTACTGCCAAATACACGTCCAATAGCTACGTATTACAGCATTATTGTTATGATTTTTACTGTTGTTTCTTTATATTCTTATTTTAATTTTAAAATTTTAATTACAATAATATATAGTTTTATTTTAATAATTGGTTTTATACTTATTTCACAATATTCAAATAAATTTATTTATAAAAAATTAAATTATCCAGAAATTACAAACGTTGCTGAATTAAATTTTGTTGAATATTATTTAACAAATTCAATCCTTATAAAAGAGAAATTAGATATTGAAACTGCAAGAAATGAAGCAAAAAAAAGATTTTATATTTATAAAAATGATGAAATAAAAATAAATAAAAATTCAGTTTTTGGATACATCGTTACAAATTATGATTATTTTATTTTGTCTGTTTTAGAGAGTTCTATTAAACTTATTTTTGATCCTGGTGATGGATTAATGATTAGAAATTTATATAATAATAATATTCAATATTCTGGTAAATCAATAGATTTTCATGAAATGTCAAAAATAGAATTTTTAAAAAAATGGTATTTTAATTTTAATGATAAAATAATTTCAATGATTTTTACCTTATCTATTATAATAATCATTTTTAAATTTATTTTTATAAATATTAGTATTGTAAAAAATATTTTGTATAATTTTAATATAACTAAGGCATTAATTTTAATTACATTTATATATTTTATATTTTTTTCTTTAGGTATGCAGACTAATGCTAGATTTCGCATCCCTATCGAGCCATTAATTATTTTATTTTCAATTGATGGTATTAGATTTATATTAAATAAATTATATTTTTATGAAAACAATTAATCTCTTTGGAATTGGTGGGCATTATAATGTAATCAAAGAAATTGCAATTCACAATGGATATAAAAATATAAATTTATACGACGATGATACTAATAAGTTTAAAAAACTAATTGGTTTTAAAGGAAATTTTCAACAAATGATTTTTGATTGCAAAAAAAATAAAGAAATTGATAACTTTGTATGTATCGGCGACAATAGTGTAAGAAAAGAAAAAATAAACAAAATAGAAAGTCATTTTTTAAAACTAACCAAACTAATTCACCCACAAAGCTTAATAGACAATAATGCAAAAATAGATAATGGTACAGTTGTCATGAAAGGGGTTAATATTAATTCGTCTGTTAAAATTGGAAAAGGATGCATAATTAATACAGGATCTAATTTAGACCATGATTCCAAAATTAATGATTTTACACATATTTGTCCAGGAACAACTATTGCAGGTAATGTTGAAATTGGTCCAGAAACTTTTGTTGGATCAGGAAGTATAATTATAAATAATATTAAAATTGGCTCTAAAGTTCAAATTGCTGCTGGTTCAGTAATTTATAAAGATGTTATTGATTATAAAAAAGTTTATTCAAGTTCTAAAATGATTGTAAAAGATTGATGAAAAAATATTCAAATATTTTTTTTACTAAATTAATTAATTTAAATTTTGAAATAAAATATTTAATTTTATTTTCGCAAGATTTATCTATATATTTTCTTTCTTCTATATTTTCAATTTTATTTTTTACTTTTCAAAAAGGTTTTTTAATTGAATCATTGATAATTTATTTAATTACCTCTCTAATTTTTTTAATTATTTCTTCACTTTATTTTAATGTCTATAAGTCATTTTTAAGATATGGTGAGTTTAGAAACTTATTAAAAACATTTTCTTATGTATTTATTAGTTTTTGTTTAACTTCTTTTTCAATTTATTTTTTACTAAATGAAATATATTTAACATTTCAAAAAATTACATTTTTATCTCATTTATTAATTTTTACATTTATTATTTCTTCCAGAATTTTTATATTCTTTATTATCAAAAATTATCAAAAAAGAAAAATTGTAAAGAAAGTTATTGTTTACGGTGCCGGATATGCTGGAGCTCAAATAGCACAAAATCAAAATTACGAAATAGTTGCTTTCATAGATGAAGATATAGATAAAGTTGGAAGGACATTAAATGATATAAAAATATATGATTCTAAATCTACAAAATATTTAATTAAGAAAAATAATCCAGATTTTTTATTAATTGCTATCCCATCACTAAACCAAAAGCAAAGAAAAAAATTTATAAATAAATTTATTGAATTTAATATTCCAATCAAAATTTTACCAAGTGTTTTTGATATATTTACTGGTAAGAATAAATTAAATGAAATTAATAATTTTGAATTATCAGATTTTATTGAAAGAGATATTTCTTGGAATCAAGATAAAATTAATAATTTTGTTAAAGATCAAATTATTTTAATCACAGGTGCAGGTGGCTCTATTGGATCTGAATTAACTAAACAAGTAATTTTATGTAAACCAAAAATTGTAATACTTATTGACCATTCTGAATATAATTTATTTAAAATAATTACAGAAATTGATAATCTTATTAATAAAAGAAAATTAAACTCCACATATGTTTCTAAATTAGGATCTATTAAAGATAAATCCTTTCTTAATGTAATTTTTAAACAATATTCTCCTAAAATTATTTTTCATGCAGCCGCATATAAACATGTCAATATTTTAGAGAATAATTTTATGGAAGCAGTTAAGACAAACATATTAGGTACAAAATACCTTCTTGATGTATCTTATGATAATAATGTTGAGCATTTTCATTATATATCAACTGATAAAGCAGTTAACCCTAAGAGTGTTATGGGTGCAACAAAAAGGTTTTCAGAAAAGTTAGTAAACTCATATAATAATGATAAAATTAAAAAAACTGTAATTGTAAGATTTGGTAATGTTATCAATTCAGATGGATCAGTTCTTCCTATTTTTAAAAAACAAATTGAAAATGGTGGACCAATTACATTAACTGATACAAGAGTGACTAGATATTTTATGTCTATAAAAGAGGCAGTTGGATTAGTTTTAGAAACAGCTCATCTTAGCAAGGGTGGTGAATATTTTGTTCTAAATATGGGAGAACCAATAAAAATTTTAGATATAATAAATAAAATGATTAAAATTTATGGTTTAACGGAAAAGATCAATGGTAATGGTGATATAGAAATCAAAATAATTGGACTCAGAAAAGGTGAAAAACTGCATGAAGAAGTTTATTATGGAGTAAATAGAGCATCTTCAACAAACAAAGATATATTTAAAGATGATGATTTGCAAAACCTACAATATAATGATTTTTCTTTTGAGTTTAAAAGTATTGATATGGCAATTAAAGAAAATAACATTAATAAAATTAAATCAACTTTTGAAAAATATACTAATTATGATAGTTAAATCATATGAAAATTTTAAAAAATTATATCAATGGTACATTAGTATCTAAGACAGAAAAATATTTACCTGTTCATGATCCTTCTACTGGTGAAAAGATTAGTTCAGTAGTGCTATCAAATAATGATGATTTAAATCTTGTATTACAAAGTTCTGAAAAAGCTTTTTATATTTGGAGTAATATCACTCCATTAAAAAGATCAAGAATAATATCAAAATATAAAGAGTTAATTGAAAAAAATATTGAAAACCTTGCAAAACTTGTTTCAGAAGAACATGGTAAAACTTTAGAAGACGCAAAAGGTTCAGTGATCCGAGGCCTTGAGGTTGTAGAATTTGCAACTGGAATACCACATCTTCTTAAAGGGGAATTCTCTCAGAATGTTGGTACAGACATTGATTCTTGGTCAATCAGACAGCCAATTGGAGTTACTGTAGGAATTACACCTTTCAATTTTCCAGCAATGGTTCCAATGTGGATGTATCCAATTTCAATTGCCTGTGGTAATACTTTTATTTTAAAACCATCTGAAAAAGATCCATCTTGTAGTTTAAAATTAGCTGAATTATTTTCAGAAGCAGGACTTCCAGATGGAGTATTTAATGTAATTAATGGTGATAAAGAAATTGTTAATAAGTTAATTGAAAGTGAAAAAATCTCATCCATCAGTTTTGTTGGATCTACTCCAATTGCAAAATTCATTTACGAAGAATCTGCAAAATATGGAAAAAGAGTTCAAGCGCTTGGCGGAGCAAAAAACCATTTAGTTGTTATGCCTGATGCAAATATCAATCAAGCAGTTGATGGTATAATGGGTGCTGCATTTGGTTCAGCTGGTGAAAGATGTATGGCAGTTTCAGTAGCTGTTGCTGTAGGAGATATAGCTGATAAGTTAATTGATGAAGTTCAAAATAAAGCATTATCATTAAAAGTAGCACCTTGGACTGATAGTGCTGCAGAAATGGGCCCTGTCATTTCAAAAGAACACTTGCTAAAAATTAAAGATTATATTTCAATTGGTGAAAAAGAAGGAGCAAATTTAGTTTTAGATGGTAGAAACATAAATATCCAAGGTTATGAAAATGGTTATTTTATTGGCCCTACTATTTTTGATAATGTTAATAAAAGTATGAAAATATACAAAGAAGAAATATTTGGTCCAGTTCTATCTGTAGTCAGAGCAAAGAATTATGAAGAAGCACTTGATCTAGTAAATGATCATAATTTTGGAAATGGAACTAGCATATATACTTCAGATGGTGAAATCTCTAGACATTTTACTACCAATACAAAAATAGGAATGGTAGGTGTAAATGTGCCCATTCCAGTTCCTATGGCTTTCCACAGTTTTGGTGGTTGGAAACAATCTCTTTTTGGTGATCACGCAATGCATGGGATGGAAGGAATAAGGTTCTATACTAAACTTAAAACTATAACTTCAAGATGGCCAAAGAGTATAAAAAGAGGCCCTGAATTTAAAATGCCAACTAATTAATGCGTATATTAGTTACTGGATGTGCAGGTTTTATAGGATTTCATTTATCTACAAAACTTTCATTATTTGAAAATAAAATAATAGGTATAGATAATCTAAATAATTATTATGATGTTAAATTAAAAAAAAATAGAATTAATCAATTAATTAAGAAAAAAAAATTTAAATTTTATAAAGTTGATCTTCTAAATTATAAAAAAATAGACAAAATCATTAAGGATAACAAAATTGAGTATATTGTTCATTTAGCCGCTCAAGCGGGCGTTAGATATTCAATTCAAAATCCAAAAATTTATTTTAAAAGCAACTTGGAGGGTTTTTTTAATATCTTAGAATTAAGTAAAAAAAATAAAATAAAACATTTAATTTTTGCATCAACGAGTTCTGTATATGGAGATAGTAACAAATTCCCATTAAATGAGCAGTCTAATACTGATAAACCACTTTCTTTTTATGCTGCTACAAAAAAATCAAATGAAGTTATGGCTCATTCCTATTCTCATATTCATAAAATACCATGCACAGCGGTAAGATTTTTTACAGTATATGGTCCTAATGGAAGGCCTGATATGGCTCTTTTTAAATTTACTAAAAGTATTGTAGAAAATAAACCTATACACTTATTTAATTTTGGTAATCATGTTAGGGATTTTACTTACATAGATGATGTTGTTGCTGGTATCTTCAAAATAATAAAAAAAACTCCTAAATATAAAATTCCATTTGATATTTTTAATATTGGTAATGGAAATCCAAAGAAATTAATTGAATATTTAAAAAAAATTGAAAAAAATCTTAATAAAACTGCTAAAATAAAAAAATTACCACTTCAAGTAGGAGATGTTTTTAAAACACATGCAGATGTAGGAAAATTAAATAAAAAAATTAATTACAAATCTAAAACAAATATAAATGATGGGATAAAAAAATTTGTTGAATGGTATTTAGAAAATTATTAAGCTCAAATCTTTTCTAAAGCATCTATGGCTCTTTCTGAATCCAAATTACTATTATAGTGTGTCATACTTAACCTAATAACTCCATCATTTATATCAATACCTAAATATTTTAGACATCTCCATGCATAAAAATTATCATTTCTGGTAGCAATTTTATTTAATAGTAATTTTTTAGATATTTCTTTTGAAGTTTTTTCAATTGATATAAAAGATATTGTAGGAGCTCTATCTTTGCCATTAATTTGATTTTTACCAATCAATCTAAAATCTTTTCTATCATATATATACTTTAGTATAGGATTTGCTATTTCTTGCTCATGTAATGAAATTAAATTATTTATTTTTTTAATTTTATTCAGGATAGATATTTCTTTATTTTTATAATGGTGGTTATATAAATTTATGAAATATTCATAAATTCCGATTAATGAAGCTAATTCTTCATGGTTTGGTCCACCAGGATTAATAGTATATGGATATTGACCATTCAAAAATTCATGATTTTGATTTGGCAGATCTTTAATTAATTCTTCCTTTCCATATAATAGTGCTAAATGCGGTCCAAATGTTTTGTAAAGACTAAAAGTATAAAAATCTACATCAAGATCTTTCACATCTGGAAAACCATGAGGTGCATATGAAACACCATCCCCTATAACAATTATATTATTTTTATGTGCAATTTTACATATTTGTTTTAAGTTATTTACGGAACCTACAATATTTGAACAATGAGTTACTGCTAATATTTTTGTTTTAGCTGTAATTAAATTTTCTAAATCTGATATATCTAATTCTTGATTATCTAAATTAAATTTCCATTCAACTATATTAGCTCCAATTTCTTTCAATCTTCTCCATGGGCTAATATTTGCTTCGTGATCTTGATTTGTTACAATAACCTCATCACCCGGCTCTATTCTTTTCTTTAAAGCATTTGATAATACATATAGATTAATAGAAGTAGAACCACCTATAAGAATTTCATTATTTTTTGCATTTATCATTTTTGCAAATAATTCAGTGGCTCGATCCATATTTTCACCAGCTATTTTAGACATAGGATATTCAGCATAAGGTTGCACCTTTGTAGACGTCATAAATTCTGTTAATTTATCTATTACATTTTGAGGCACATAACTGCCTCCAGCATTTTCAAAAAAGGACCAATCTTTTGAAAGAGGATCTTTAAAAGCTGGAAACTGTGATCTTACGTAATCTATGTCGAGTTTAATATTTTCTAGTGTCAATCTTTCCTCTTATTGTATATTCTTTTATTCTAATATAAAAAAAAATAAATGAAAAATTATTTTAAATATGATTGATAAAAGTCAGTTTTATATAAATGGCATATGGACTGATCCAGTAATAAAAAAAGACTTCCAAGTTATTAATCCTTCGAATGAAAAATCATATGCATTTATTTCTTTAGGATCAAAGAAAGATGTTGATCTTGCAGTAAATGCAGCAAAAAAAGCATTCGAAACTTGGAGTCAGGTTGATAAAAAAGAAAAAATTAGTTTACTAGAAAATATACTTCAAATTTATAAAAATAGGTGGGATGAAATAACACAAGTAATGTCTAAAGAAATGGGGGCTCCATTAGATTGGTCTTCTTCTGCACAAACTTCTTCAGGGGCAGATCATATTAATGATTTCATTTTAAGATTAAAAAATTTTGAATTTGAAACTAAATTTAATAAAAATTCTAATAATTTTATTCTCTATGAACCTATTGGAGTTTGTGGTCTTATTACTCCATGGAATTGGCCTATAAATCAAATTACTTTGAAAGTAATTCCAGCATTAGCTACTGGTTGTACAATGATATTAAAACCGTCTGAAATCGCACCACTATCAGGTATGCTTTTTGCTGAAATTATACATGAGGCTGGAATTCCGCCAGGTGTTTTCAATCTAATAAATGGGGATGGTGCTGGTGTAGGCACAGATTTATCCTCTCATAGTGATATTGATATGATTTCCTTTACTGGATCAACAAGAGCAGGAAAGCTCATTTCTAAAAATGCAGCAGATAATATAAAAAGAGTTTGCTTAGAATTAGGAGGAAAGGGAGGTAATATTATTTTTAGTGATTCACATTCAGAAGCAGTAAGAGAGGGTGTTAGGAACATAATGAGTAATTCCGGACAATCTTGTGATGCGCCTACTAGAATGCTAGTTGAAAAATCAATTTATAAAAGAGCTATAGAAGAGGCTGCCGATGAAGCAAATAAAATTAAAGTTGATATTGCATCAAAAAATGGAAATCATATCGGGCCAGTTATTTCACAAACTCAATATAATAAAATTATTGATCTGATTAAAAGTGGAATAAAAGAAGGGGCTACACTGCTGGCTGGAGGTCCTGAAAAACCAAATGGTTTAGAAAAAGGTTATTTTGTTAAGCCAACAATTTTCACGGACGTAACTAATGACATGAGAATTGCAAAAGAAGAGATTTTTGGACCAGTACTTTCTATAATTCCATTTGAAGATGAGGATGAGGCTGTATCAATTGTAAACGATACATCTTATGGTCTAGGAAATTACGTACAAACTCAAGATAAAGAGAAGGCGAAAAGAGTAGCAAGAAAATTTAGATCTGGAGGAGTCTATATAAATGGAAATAGTGCTGATCCAGGAACTCCTTTTGGTGGTTACAGACAATCTGGCAATGGAAGAGAGGGAGGTGATTGGGGTTTAGAAGAATATTTAGAAATTAAAAC
>MDTG01279336.1_pt1 | contig 37507 bp, 34 predicted proteins | sample 811421 | NCBI WGS metagenome assembly MDTG01 (sample SAMN05326645, study PRJNA326480) | marine metagenome | isolation source: seawater | place: Pacific Ocean: South East | collected 2011
ATATTCATAATGTTTTTGAACAAAGTAGAGAAATAAATCAAAGCATGCATTCTTACATAGTTGATAAGGTTCTGAATCAAATTAAATTGAGAGGATATTATACTAAAAGAAGAGCCAAAGTTCTTATTTGTGGGTTAGCTTTTAAAGGTTATCCGGAAACTGGAGATTTAAGGGATTCTTCATCTATAGAAATTCATGATCTAATGAAAAAATTCAATATTGATATATATGGCTATGACTTTGTTGCAGAGCAAGTTGAGGTAACATCGATGGGTATAAAATATCATAGTATTGAAAATGGAGTAGCAGGTTTCGATGCTTTGATGTTTTTAAATAATCATGAAATGAATACAAAGCTGAATTTTTTTGATTTGGTTAGGCAAATGAACGATAAACCAATTTTTTTTGATAGTTGGTCACAATTTCAAAAAGAGGAGATTTTAAAAATTAGGCCATGTGTTTACATGAATCTATCATCAACTGAGAGTTCCATTATATAGATGTTAGTTTTAGGAGTCATACCAGCCAGAGCAGGTTCTAAGGGTGTCCCAAATAAGAACATCAGGGAATTAAATGGTAAACCTTTGATATACTATTCAATTGTTGAAGGTTTAAAATCAAATTTTGTTTCAGATTTAGTCGTATCAACTGATAGTAAGGAATATCAAAATATTTCTAAAATATATGGAGCTGATTGTCCTTTTTTAAGGCCTTCTAAATTATCTAGTGATGATTCATTGGCTGTACCAACAATTCAACATGCCACAAATGAAATGGAAAAAATTAAAGGAATTGAATATGACTACGTAGTTATGCTCCAGCCAACCTCTCCATTAAGGAAATACAGCCATATTGACCAAGCATTAACCAAATTATTTAATAGTGATGCAGATGCTATCATATCAGTTGTCGATGTAAATAATAACCATCCAATGAAAATGAAAATATTTACAGGCAAGAATAGTATTTCTGGGCGACTAATCGATTATGAAAAACCTCCAGTGGAAAACTGTCCTCGACAAAAATTGCCTCCTGTTTTCATTGTTAATGGTGCAATTTATGCAACAAAGAGAAATGTTTTAATGAAAGAAAATAGCTTTCAAGGTAAAAATTGTTTAGGTTTCAAAATGAGTGAAGATGAAAGTATAAACATCGATACTGAAATTGAATTTTTAATTGCAGAAAAAATAATGAAAGAAAATTAAAAAAATGAAAAAACCAATAATAATTGCTGAGTGTTGCCAAAATCATAATGGAGATATTAATATTTTAGAAAAGATGGTTTACGAAGCTGCTAATAATGGTGCAGATTATGTGAAAATTCAAGCCATAAGATCATCTGAACTAACCTATAGAGCAAAATTCGATACAGGCATTGATGAAAAAACAGGTCAAAAGTGTATTGTTAGAACTTTTAAATCAGAAAAAGATAGATTATCTAAGCTTGATCTTAATCTTGATGAGGAAAAATATTTTGTAGATTTGTGTAAAAAAGTTGGTATTAAGTCAATGGTCACTTTGTTTACATGGAGTGGTCTGTATGAAAGTATTAATTTAGGTTATGATGCAATTAAAGTAGCTAGTTATGATTGTGCTTCGTTTAGATTTATAAAAGAAATAAAAAAATATTGGGATAAAATTTTTGTATCTACTGGTGCAACATATGAGCATGAAATTGAAAAAACTGTAAACATTCTAGAGGGAAGTGATTATCATCTTTTGCATTGTGTCACAATTTATCCAACTAAGCTAAACCAATTACATCTTTCTAGGATGGAACAGTTAAGAAAATATAATGAAAATATAGGATTTAGTGATCACACTAAGCCCTATGAAACTGGATTAATAGCGAGTAAGCTTGCTATTTGGTTGGGTGCATCTTGTATAGAGCGGCATTTTACTATTTTAGATGAAAACCTTACTAAAGATGGACCCGTTTCAATTAATCCCCATCAACTAAATGAACTTAGTGAGTTTGGAGGATATGATAAGCTTAAACAAAAAGAAATTATAGAGGATGAATTTCCCTCCTGGCAGGTATCATTGGGTAATCCTGATAGGAAATTATCTACTGAAGAGTTAATGAACAGAGATTATTACCGAGGTAGGTTTGCTAGTTCATTAGAAAATAAAGTTGTAAATAATTGGGAAAATTTTGCAAAGCCTTAAATTTTTAGCCTTTTGTTTAATTTGTGAATTTGAATAATAGTTGCAACTAAGAAAAAACTTTTTTAGATCATTATAATTGGGTTATCATAAAAATATTGTTTAACAGTAAATAATTAAAGTATTTTAGTATTTTGACTAAAACTAAGTATAGTGTTAAAGTGGTGTATTCTAATATATCAACCCATTCAAAGCTTGGATTTTTGGTTTGTAAGAAGAAAATAATTGATGTTTTAATTATTTTATTAAGTGGTAATGTTACATATGTTCGTGACGGTAAATTACTTTTTGAGATCATAAAAACTTAGATAAAAAATTATCGTACTCAAATGGTGAACATGCTTACTTAAATTATTAAAATTTATAATAAATCTAGAACAAATTTTTGAATATACTCTTTATTTTATCATCGCATCATTATTTATATCTTAATAATTTTTTCAAAATTTCAAGCGTTTTGAGAAAAAAAGGTCATCACACCTTTGCCCTTGCTAGACTTGTCTCAAACGATCTGAAGATTAAAAGAAAATTAGAAGAAAATATTGGTCGAGTAGCATATTATGGTGAGGCTTATTATACAAACGAAGGAAGACGTAAAGTTGGATACATCAAATCTAAGATAGATTTAATTTCATCAATAAATCATTTAAAGCAAGAAATTAAATCTGTACTTGATAGTTTTAAAATTGATAGAGTAATTGTATCTGATAGTTATGATCTCTCGATAAATATAATAACTAAATATAGACCATACATTTTAGTTTATTACATACAAAACTCTGCACAAATATTTTCTTTGAAGAATACTACCATCAGACAAAAGTATATTAATATTATTACATATGTGTTTTGCGGTATTAAAATTAATAGACTATCAAAATATCCTCCTTTTAATAATAAAAATATTTTTTACATATTATGGTCGAAGGTTTGGTCTAATAATGTAAAGAGTAGTAAATATAAGATTAAATACCTTCCAAAAATCAAATCGTCAAAAAACCTCTTTATAAAAAAAAGTAAAAGCAAAATTAAAATAAAAAAAATTTTAATTGTCCTTAATAAAAAAACTAATATTGGTTTAAATAACTGGTTGGCTTTTACAAATTTTTATTTAGAAATTGTAAATTTCTGCGATAAAATAGAATTTACGTTTAAGATACACCCTAATGACGATTTAAAAAAATCAAAAAGCTACTTAAAAGACCAAACAGTTTTGAAGGAAGAATTAGAATTAAAGTCATTTGATTTAGTGCTGTCGCATTGGTCCACCTTAATATATGAGTCTGCGGAGAGCGGAGTTCCTTTCATTCTAGTTAATCCAAAGAATAGATTTGACTATAAGAAATGGAGGCTTGAAAGTTATCCTTTAGTCATATCAAATAAAGATCAGTTTATCGATTATGTAAAAGATTTTGAAGAAGGTAAAATTGATTACCAAAAAATTCTAAACGATTTAATTTCTACTAATTTAGGTGTTGAAAAAATAAATTCTATCTCCGGCATAGAGTCAATAATAGCATAATGATATCAAAGAATGTTTGATGGTTTTTTAAAAAAAATAAAAATGCTACTATCGGAAAGTGGCTTATCCATAAGTGCTTCACACTTACCAAATTATATTATTTCATCTTTTGGTGTAAAAATATTCTCTTTAATGTCGCTTCCAATATTAACACACTTATTAACACCATCTGATTATGGTATTTTAAATATTTTTGGTACTTATGCAATCATTTTTTCAGTAGTACCTACTCTCAATCTTCAAGCCTCTATTGCCAGGTACTATTTCTATAAACCTGAAAACATCGGCTCATTTATTTTCCAAATATTTGTCATCCAATTTGTACTCTTGGTTCTTTTTAATTCTTTTATTTTATATAAAAAAGATTTTTTTTCACAAATTTTAAATATTCCTAAAAATGTACTGTTTTATTTTGGACCAATAATATCATTGTACTTAATTAAAAATTGGATACAATATTTTTTAAGGGCAAAAAGAGAAAGTCAATTATATAGGAACTACAATTTAATTTGTCATACATTGGGGTTTTTTTCAACTATCATTTTTATATATCTGCTGGACGACGATGTATATATGGGAAAAATATTCTCAGAATTGTTCATCTTTCTTATCTCAATTTTTTATTTTTTTAAAGTATTTAAATCCTCTATCAAAATTAAAATAGATATAAAACAAATTAAATTTATGCTAGGGTACTCATTGGGTTTAATGCCAGCTTATTTAGGAACAATTTTTTTATCACAGATTGATAGAATTATGTTAAACAACTATATGGGAAACTTTTCAGCAGGTATTTACAGCTTATCTTATAATCTTTCTTCAGTACTATCTATGATTGCATTAGCAATGTATAATTCTTGGTTACCTGATTATTATAAATTGATGGATAAAAATAAATACAGTGAACATGATAGACAAGTTCTTATAATAATCAAAGTCGTAAGCTTGATTGCATGTTCGTTAATTCTATTTTCTGGTATATTTGCTAAAATTATAACAAATGAACGTTTTCATAGTGGATTGAAATTAATCCCAATTATTATATACGGAATCTATTTTTCAATGTTAACTCCAGTTTTTACTAGACATATTAGCTATAAAAGAAAAACATACTTAACATCTATTGTATTAATTCTATCTGGGGTGCTTAATGTACTTTTGAATTTTTATTTCATTCCTATTTATGGTTTATATGCCAGTGCATATACTACACTAATATCTTATATGCTTCAATTCTTTTTAATGTATTTAACGGTTAAAAATTTTCTTAGATTTCATACAACGTCATTATTAAAGATTTTTAATTTATCTATTCCTGTGCTTTTATGTTTTGGGTTTTCTTTCATTATCTCAGATAATATTTATATCAGCGAAATAGTATTAAGATTTTTGATATTGTTGTTCAGTTTTATTATTTTGTTTAAAACTGAAATTAAAAGATTTAATAAGATTGTATCATGAGATTATAGTTATTATATATTTTGGGTTATTTTTTTGAAAAATTTTAGAGAAAATTGTGAAATAATCGCTGAAGTGGCAAATGCTCATTGTGGTGATTTTTTTAAATTGAAAGAATTAATAAAAATTGTTTCAAATTGTGGAGCGAGAAATATAAAATTTCAAATTTTTGATCCTCCTAAATTATTAACAAGGTCTCATCCTGACTATGATTTATTGAGTAGTTTTTGCTTCGATAAAAATCAATGGATTGAAGTAGGAAAATTATGTGAAGATTATAATTTAAATGTTTACTGTGATATTTTTGATGAAACTAGTTTAGTTATATCAAAATGCCTTAATCCTATTGGTATTAAAATACATTCGACAAATATTGATGATCATGATTTTTTGAGAATAATTGCAAACGCTACAAATAAAGTCATTTTATCTACTGGTGGTTCTTTCTATAATGAAATAAAAGATGCTGTAGATATTATAATCGAGGCTAATAAGGAAGTTGATTTAATTTTAATGAGTGGAATTCAAAATTTCCCAACCTCGTTATCTGACACTCATTTAAGAAGAATCTTTGGTATGCAGGAGGCATTTAATGATTATAAAAATATTAAATATGGTCTGCAAGATCATATATCAGGTGATGATAAAATGTCATTTATAGTACCATTTATGGCCCGGTTAATGAATTACTCTCTAATCGAAAAACACATAACCATAGAAAGAGCAGATAAGGAAATTGATTATTACAGTAGTTTAAATCCAAAAGATTTTAAAATTTTGATAAATGAGTGGGGGAAAGTATCTGAAATTATGGGCAGTAGCTCTATACCAATTAATAATCTATCTGAAGAAGAAAAAAAATACAGACGATTTTCGAAAAAATATGCGATAGCAAATACTAATATTAAGGCTGGTAAAAAAGTATCTATAAAAGATTTAACCTTTAAAAGGATTAGCCCTCAAGATTCAGGCCTGACTCGCAAAGAAGTGTATAATGCTTTCAGCTTGACAGTGAAAAATCCGATTAAAAGGGGAGAAATTATTCAAAATGAGCACTTTGAATAAAAGCACTATAATTCTGGTTGCAGCTAGACTTAAGTCTAGTCGCCTAAAAAAGAAAGTGCTAAGGACCATTAAAGGTAAGGAATTACTATTTCATTTAATAGATAGACTTAAAATAATAAAAAATTCGGATGATATAATTATATGTACCTCCATTAATCCTCAGGATGATCCGATTCAAGACTTTTGCTACAAAAATAGCACTAAATGCTTTAGAGGAAGTGAAAATGATGTAATGGGAAGATTTATTAATGCAATAGACCATTACAATTTAAGCCCTGATAATATAGTAAGAATAACTGGAGATAATTGTTTGGTAGCTTTCGAGTCAATTGATTCAGGTATTAAAAAACATAATTATAAAAATGCTGATGTCACAATATTAAAAGATTTACCAATAGGTATGGGATGTGAGATCGTAAATTATAATTATTTTAAAAAGTTATATCATAAAGTTGAAGATCCATCAAGTAGTGAATACATGACTTGGATGCTTGATAGATCTGATATATGTAAAGTAGAAAATGTAATGGCACCAGAAAAACTTAGAAGACCTAAATATAGACTTACATGTGATACAAAAGAGGACTTTATATTACTAGATAAAATTTATGAAAAATTATATAATGGTAAGCCAATAAGTAGTGAGGTTGTGATTAATCTGCTAGATTCAGAAAAAGAATTAGCTAAGATAAATCAAAATATTAAGCAGATTACCTTTGATGATGTGAAAAATCATATAAATGTTAATATTAAATAAGGTTTTTTATGAAAAATGTGAATGAATTATTATCACTCAAAAATAAATGTGCTGTTGTTATAGGAGGAAAAGGATTAATAGGTCTTTCCATATCTGAAGCATTAGCTGAAATGGGTGCAGAAGTTTTTATAGCCTCTCCTAATTCTGATAATAATGAAAAAAATGTGAAAGCATTAAGAGATATAGGATTTAATGTACATGGTAAGCCTCTAGATCAATCTAGTGAGTTATCTGTTAAATCTTTAATAAAAGAGATTTTAATTGAATCAGGCTCACCACCAAGTATTTTATTCAATTGTGGTGTATATCGTCCAATGAAAAAATATTTTAATGATAGTACTGAAAAATGGGATAAATCTATGGAAGTAAATTCCAGAGGATTATTTGTTACTTGTCGCCTTTTTGCGAATTTAATGAAAGTTAATGGGGGAGGTAGCATTATTAATGTTTCATCAATATATGGCCTTGTGGCTCCTGATAAAAAAATATACAAAGGAACTGAATTAAACACAGAACCAGATTATCCATATAATAAAGGTGGTATGATTATGTTTTCAAAGTATTTATCCGCTTATCTAGCAGAATACAATATACGTGTTAATTGCATAGCACCAGGGGGTATATATAATAAACAGCCGCAAAACTTTATAGATAAATATACCAGTAAGGTGCCATTGAACAGAATGGGTTCTAAAGAAGATCTGAAAGGCGTCTCTGTATTTCTTGCCTCGGAAGCCTCTAGCTATATCACTGGTGCCGTTATTCCTGTTGATGGAGGATTAACGGTCATATAAATGATGAAAATACTTTTTAAAAATAAAGAAATATTTACAATTTAAATTCGGAACTGTGTTGTAATTTCGTAAATGATAATCAAACGTGTTAGAACTTCATACAATGGTAAATAATAATAGTCCCGCAGAAACTATTTCAATAGATGGAAAACATATTGGTCCAGACTATCCAGCTTACTTTATAGCAGAAATAGGTTCAAATTTTGATCAAAGTCTAGATAGAGCTAAAGATTTAATATTCCTAGCTAAGGAGGCAGGTGCAGATGCTGCTAAATTTCAGCACTACACAGCTGAGACCTTAGTAAGTGATTTTGGTTTTAAAGCGCTTGGTGGAAAAAAATCGCATCAGGCAAAATGGAAAAAATCTGTTTATGAGACTTATAATGATGCATCATTGAATGTAGAATGGACGCAAGATCTAAAGAAAACATGCGATGATGCCGGTATAACATTTTTTACTAGTCCTTATGGAATGAATCTAGTTGACGAAATTGAAGAATTTGTACCAGCATATAAAATAGGATCTGGTGATATAACTTGGATTGAAATCATTGAATATATTGGATCAAAAAATAAACCTGTGCTTTTAGCTACTGGTGCAGCCGATATTTCAGATGTTGATAGAGCCGTTAACTCATTGCTAGGTATCAACAATAAGATTGTTATAATGCAATGTAATACAAACTATACAGCAGAACCTGAAAATTATTCTAATTTGCAGCTAAATGTTATAAAAACATACTCTGAAAAATATCCAGGTATTATTACAGGCATAAGTGACCACATGCAAGGAGATATCGCTGTGCTTGGTGCAATAGCACTGGGAGCAAAAGTTGTAGAAAAACATTTCACTGACTCAACGAAAAGAATAGGTCCTGATCATCCATTTTCTATGACACCAAAAACTTGGAAAGAAATGGTTGAAAAGACTAGAGACCTTGAAAATGCTTTAGGAGATGGCGTAAAAAGGGTAGAGGATAATGAAAAAGAAACTATTGTTATGCAACAAAGAAGTATTTGCGCATCAAGCGATTTAAAAGCTGGAATAATAATAGAGCCCCAACATCTAGATTTTTTAAGGCCATGTCCTCAAAACGCCATTAAGCCTTATGATTTAAAAAGAGTAGTAGGGAAAACCTTAAAAAAAAATTTAACTAAGGGCGAAGGTCTTTTAATAGAACATTTATCTAAGTAAAAAAGTCATTAGAAAAAATTTAAGAATAGCAATTACTGGTGCCTGTGGTTCAATAGGTAAGCGTTTAGTAGAAAAGTTACTGAATGATGGGCATACTGTATGTGCATTGGATAATAACGAGGATGGTCTATTTAAGTTAGACCAAAAATTTAAATCTGCATTTAAAGGAAAAATAAAATTATTTCTTGGTGATATAAGAGATAAAGATAGAGTATTTAAAGCGTTCAAAAATGTAGATACTGTTTTTCATTGCGCCGCATTAAAGCATGTTTTTCTGTCGGAATACAATCCTTTCGAGGCGACAAAAACAAACTTAATTGGTGTAAATAACGTTATTGATGCATCATTAAATGAAAATGTTAAATCAGTTATTTTTACAAGTAGCGATAAAGCAGTTAACCCGTCAAGTACTATGGGGGCAACTAAATTGTTAGGAGAGAGATTATTTACTGCTGCAAATCATTATATTGGGAATAATAGGACAAGATTTGCTAGCGTAAGATTTGGAAATGTTTTGAATACTAATGGCTCTATTTTGCAAATTTTTAAACAACAAATTGCAGACAATGAGCCTCTCACAATAACTTCAAAAGATATGACAAGATTTTTTATTACGATGGAGCAAGCGATTGAATTATGTATACAAGCATCTAATGAGTTGATTGGTGGAGAAATATTTATATTAAACATGGGTTCTTGTTCTATCATGAGTATTGCAAAAGCAATTTCTGAAAAAAGTAAACTAAATTGTAGAATCATTGGACCTAAATCTGGAGAAAAGCTATATGAGGAATTAGTTACTGAAACTGAGGCGGAACGGACAGTTAGTTTTGGCAAACTTTTTACTATAATTCCTGATACATTAGATATGATGCCTGATGATATAATTCAAAACTATAATATAAAATATAAAAATTGTGTTAGGCTGGATCAGTCTGTTAGGTCAGATATTGATATGCTTAGTGATACTGATGTTTCTAAGTTACTGAAAGCAAACAATCTAATTTAATTATTTTATTTTTTGCTGAAAAAAAATACATTTAAAAATAATCATTTTTCAAGGTTGAAAGACTCATATGATTTAGTCGGTCGAAAAACTTGGCACTTTGATGATTTTGTTAAAGATCATATAACAATATCAAGAAATTTATTTACAAACTACAGTTTAGAGAAAAAAATCCCCAGACCAAAAAAATTTGAGGTTGTGGCATTATTATCGGGACTTTCATTCTCTGATGCTCTTCAAGAAAAAGTTGTTGATGTTCAAAACACTATAATAAACATAATTGGAAAAAAATTAAGTTATTGGGTTAAGCCTTTAAATCTTGGTGTAGAGTATTGCGTTTTTAAGTGGCCTGATCAAAGATGGAGCAAAGATTTGGAAAAAATTGTTAATAGTCAGATAGATGATTTAAATCAAAAAGCATATAACCTTTACATAAAGGGTTTACAAATAAATATGGATGGTTGTGTTATATTAAAATGTTATGATGAGTCATCATCATTATTTAAAATAAGAAACCAGATGAAAAATAAAATTCTTTTTACCCCCAAGAAACAATCAAACTGGGCTCACATACCTATCGGAAGAATATTAGAACCAGTTGGGGTTTCTAATTTCAATAATTTGAAAAAATATATTAATGCAAGTGTTGATGATTTCAATCATATAGAAAAGATAACAAGCATGAAACTCATTCATGAAAAAAGATGGTATATGGAGGAAAGAGAAACCTTGAAAGAGGTGTTCTTCATAGATTGAAAACGTTGTAACGTAATTATCGATGAAAAAAAAAGATAGATTTAGTATAGAGTCTCTAAGATCTTTAGAAAATGATCTAAGTAGGGTGAAAATTGATAGTACAACTTCCATAGATCAGTTATTATGTATGTCCCTTTACCAAGGAATATATCGCGGAGATTATTTTAAAAAATCACTACTAAAAAAGATAAAGGTAAAACTAAATCTGGTTTTGTTTAATTATAAAAATAGAAAGCAAAAAAATGAGAATTTCAAGCATTCTAAAAATATAGATGGACTAATCACATTCTCATATAACAGAGAGGATTTTCTCTATTTAGATTCGATGATAACAAACCATTTTTCATATCATAAAAAAAAAATACAAGTAATTTTTTTTGATCAGAAGATGTTCGAATCAAAATTTTTGGCTAAAGGTTTAAATATGAATGAATTAATTATTTTAAATATTTCTGATATACTATCTTTATATAGCCCTGAATGGTCCGAAAAATATATAGGCAAGATTAAGTTAGCTGAACAAAATTTGGCTAAAAAACTTAAAGATCATAAAATTTATAGTGATTTTTTATTGGATAATTTAAAACTTGATTTAAGAGTACAGATTTTTAATTATTTTTCATGGTTAAAATTCTTAAATGTTAATAAGCCATCTTTTGTAATAGTAGAAAATGATAGAAATAATTTGAGCTCTCCGCTTGTTATGGCTTCAAAAAAATTAAACATACCATCTTTTTCTCTAATGCACGGTAATATTTATAATGATTTTAGTTATGTACCAATTTTAGCTGATCAACTTTTAGTTTGGGGTAAAATGCAGAAAAACCTGTTGGTTAAGTCTGGTGCTAAAGAGAGTAAAATTAAAATTGTCGGTGCGCCTAATTTTTCAGATGATATTTTAATTAAAAAAGAGGAGTTGCTTAAAAAATTATATATTAAAAAACATAAAAAAATCATTGTTTTTGCCACTAGTAATTATAGTGAAATATCCACAAAGATAAAATTAGTCGAGATTTTTGCTAATGCACTAAAAGTTTTATCAAAAGATAATTGGCATGGTATAATTAAAATGCATCCGCGTGATGATCTAAACATATATAGAGATTATTCAAGATATAAATATCTATCGATATTATCATCAGAAGAAATAAGTAAAGAAGTTAGTTTTGCAATTGCTGAGTATTTTTGTTTTTTTAGTTCAGCAATAGCGTTCGAAGCTCTTCTTAAAAAGAAAAAATTAATATTAATTAAGATTGATAATAGGGATATTGGTGAGTGTGAATTATTTATCAAAAAAGAAATTGTTCCAGTAGTGTTAAATGCTAATCAATTAATAAAAGCTATAAATGCTGGGTATTCAAATAAAATGCATAAGAAACTAGAGACTTTTTCAAAAGATTATTTTTTTGCGTCAGGTAAAAATTCTTTAGATAATGTATATTCGCACGTAAACAATTATATCAAAAATAAAAATTAAAATTTGAAAGTAGTAATTTTCGCAGGGGGCCTAGGAACACGTATTTCCGAGGAGTCTATATTAAGGCCAAAACCAATGGTTGAGATTGGTGGAAAACCTATTTTATGGCATATTCTTAAAATTTATAGTACATATGGTTATAATGACTTTATCATATGTCTAGGTTATAAAGGCTATATGATTAAAGAATATTTTATGAACTATTTTCTTCATAATTCAGATGTCACAATAGATGTAAAAAATAATAAAACCAAAATTCATTCCAGCTCAGCTGAGTCTTTTAAAGTCACTTTGGTAGATACTGGTTTGAATACAAAAACTGCCGGCAGATTAAAAAGAGTCAAAGATTACATAGGAAATAATACATTTATGTTAACGTATGGCGATGGATTAATAGATATTGATATAAATAAACTTATTAAGTTCCACAGGTCCCATACAAAAATTGCAACTGTTACTACTGTAGTTCCAGAAGGTAAGTTTGGTTCAATAACTGCAGACAAATTAAATGTTGTTGAGAGTTTTATGGAAAAACCAGTTAATTCTGGAAGTTGGATTAATGCAGGTTACTTTGTTTTAGAACCATCAGTTTTTAATTATTTGAATGGCGATATGGATGAGATAATGTGGGAAGATTCCCCACTAAATAGTCTTACAAATGATAGAGAGTTAGTTGCATATAGATACTCTGGTTTTTGGAAATGTATGGATGCTGTAAGAGATAAAGATGAATTAAATGAACTTTGGGATAAAGGAACAGCTAAATGGAAAAATTGGTAATCATTAAATGAAAGTTCTAATTACTGGAAATCTTGGATATGTTGGATCAGAGCTAGTTAAGTATTTTCGAAAAAAATATTCTGATATTTTTTTAGCTGGATATGATACGGCATTCTTTAAGAACCTAATAACATCTAACGAATCATCAATAGATAGGTTCCTTGATATACAATATTACGGCGACGTGAGAAAGTTTAATTTTGAAATTTTAAATGAGTATGACTGCATTGTGCACTTAGCAGCAATTTCAAATGACCCCATGGGTTTAAAATTTAAATCAGTTACAAAAGACATAAATTATATATTTAGTACTGAGCTTGCAGAGGCTGCAGTTTCTAAAGGAATTAAAAAATTCGTTTTTGCTTCTAGTTGTAGTGTATATGGTTTCTCTGACAACTTTCCTAGAACTGAGCAATCTCAGCTAAACCCTCTCACAGACTATGCTATTTCTAAAGTTAATACAGAAAAAGGTTTGTTAAAAATGGACAAGGGTAATACAACCTTTACTTGTTTGCGTTTTGCAACGGCTTGTGGTATGAGTGATAGATTAAGGTTAGATTTAGTTTTAAATGATTTTGTTGCTTCAGCATTACTAAATGATCAAATAAAAATTCTATCTGATGGTTCTCCTTTAAGGCCACTAATTGATGTTCAAGATATGTGTAGAGCTTTCGATTGGGGCATTAACCGTGAAGTTGATAATGGTGGACAAATTTTAATATGTAATACTGGTAGCAATGATTGGAATTATTCTGTAAAAGAGTTAGCGCTATCGGTCCAGAAACATTTTTCTGCTTGCGAAGTAGATATCAATTCAGATGCTCAGCATGACAAGAGATCATATCGGGTTAATTTCGATTTATTTAATAAACTTGCAGGAACTAACTTTACACCAAAAAAGAATTTAGATGTTACTATTAAAAACCTTATAGCTGGATTAAAAGAAATTAAATTTCATCAAAAAGATTTTAGAAATTCTAATTATATGCGCTTGAATGTATTGCAAGGACTTATCGCCAATAATAAAATAAATGAACAATTGTATTGGAATAATAATGAAATTTTTTAAAACGCCTCTTAATGGAGCCTTTATCATTGACTTAGAAAAATTTCAAGATGAAAGAGGTTTTTTTTCTAGATTATTTTGCTCTAAAGAGTTTAACAATTACAATCTTAATCATAATTTTGTGCAAGTAAATAATTCACTATCAAGCAATAAAGGAACATTAAGGGGCATTCATTATCAAATGAATCCTATGGCTGAATCTAAATTAGTTAGATGCATAAGTGGTGCTCTTTACGATGTAATTGTTGATTTGAGAATTAATTCAAAAACATACAAAAAATGGTTTGCGATAAATTTAACAAGCGAAAATAGAAAAATGATTTATGTTCCAGAGGGTTTTGGTCACGCATTTTTAACTTTAGAGGATAATACTGAAGCTATATACTTTGCATCCCAATTTTATTCACCTGATCATGAATTAGGCCTCAAATGGAATGATGAAGAAATAGGAATAGATTGGCCAATCGAACCGAAATATATTTCTGATAAGGATAAAAAAAATCCAATTTTTGATTCCAATATTCACGGGTTATAATGAAGTACTTTATATCGGGCGCTAATGGATTTATTGGCGGGTTTCTCGCACAATCTCTTTTAGAAAAAAACCATGATGTAACTGTTTTTTCAAGAAAATTCCACCATGAAATAAAAAAAAAACTTTTTGGAGCTAAGTTTTTAATTGGAGATGTATTAAAATATGATTTTTCAAGATTGAATGAGCGTTATGACGTAATCGTTCATCTAGCTACGGCAAATGATATAATATCAAAAAATAGAAGAGAAGGAATTTTATTATCCTCGTATGGTACTGCAAATATTTTAGAATATGCCAATTCAATAAATGTTGATAAGTTTATATTTTTTTCAACTCTTCAAGTTTATGGAAGTGATTTAGTAGGTCATTATAATGAATATTCAGAGCTAAATCCTGAAAATGATTACGCCTTAAATCATATATTTGGTGAGCAATATTGCAAATTTTTTAGTGAACAAAAAAAATTGAAAACTATTATCTTGAGACCTTCAAATGTTTATGGTCCTTTCTTAACGGAGAAATTGGATCGTTGGACACTAGTACCTGGATGTTTTTGTAAAGAGATAATGAAAGAGAAATCTATCACTTTGAACAGTTCAGGTAAGCAATTCCGTAACTTCATTTCTCTTGATCAAATTAGCTATGCTGTTGATAAAATATGTTCCGCATCATTAGAAGATAATTACACTGTTTTAAACTTAATTTCAAAAGATAATCATACTATTTATGAAATGGCAAATTTGGTTAAAAAAGAATACCAAAAAATTTATAATCGGGGAGCAATTTTAAATGTTAAATCTGATTCTCCTGAAAAAGGCAATGTTTTTAGCTTTTCATATGAGAATCTTGAAAAGATGGGTATTGAATTCAAAATTGGTGAATCTGATCCTATTAAACAGATTAGATCAATATTTTCTTTGTTTCAAAAAAGAGAATGAAGAGATTTCATTTGTAAAAAATAATTACTTCCTGATATTTTTTATAAAAGCCATAATTTTAATTATGAAAAAAAAATTATTAATCACAGCCTCAAGTTTTCCTCCGTATGTAACACCTAGTGCAGTATTAGTTAAAAATATTTTCGATGAATATGATAAACCTCTCTACGCTTTTGCTAGTTCAGCTTTTTCTAAAATTGATAATTCTTTTTATCCCCCTTGCGATGCAGATTATATCAATTTTCCAAATGGTAGAATTGCTGAATATATATCAAGGAATTATCATCATCATTTTTTAAGGTTTTATATAAAAAGGCTGGAAAAAATAGTCAAGAGTTATAATCCAGATGTAATATTTGCAAACTACCCCAGAGATGTAATGTTGGTAGCTGCTTTTATTGTTTCAAAAAAACTTAACATCCCCATTTTTATATATATGCATGATTTGTGGGAAGAAAATGTTTATATAAATCAAAATAAAAGTGTGTTTGCTTTTGCGAAAAAATGGGAGCCTATAATTTTTAATAAATCTGAAAGAATTATTTGTTGCACCGAAATGATGCAAGATCATTATAATAATAAATATAAAATCTCTACTGATTTAATTTATCACTCTATTCCAGATTTAGAAATTGACATAAAAAACTTTAAAAAAAATAAAAGAAAGGAATCAACTTTTACCATTGCATATGCCGGATCTATATCAAAAATTATGAATCTGGATGCTTTTCATACAATTAAAAAGGCTCTTGAGTTACTGCCCGAAAATTATTGTATGAAAATTTATCCGATATCTTATCTTAACTTGAAAAAGTTAGGTCTTGGATGTAAAAAAATATCTCAAGAAATAATTAGCAGAAAACAACTAAAACAAAGACTTTCTCAAGCAGATTTAGTTCTAGCACCGCTTGCTTTTAATAGTGCAAATAAAGATGAAATTATGACTGTTTTCTCAAATAAACTTTTAAGTTATCTTATATCTGGCACTCCAATATTATCTTTTGGACCTAAAGGTTGTTATCATAATTGGTCCGCTTTAAACGGAGGTTGGGGAATTGTTGTAGATGAAAATAATGAAAAAAAATTAGTTAAAACAATTTTAAACTTTTCAAATGGAAAGTACAATAATATAAATTTTCAAAAAAATGCTAAAATAGAAGCTGAAAAAAGAAGAGCTAGTCTTTCAGCTAATAATATAAATAAATGGGTTCAAGAAACATAACTCTATTAAAAACCAAATGAAATTAAAAGATTCTTTATTCCTAAAAACTCAGTATCATCTGTTTTAACTTTTTCAATATTCAGCTCAGTATTTTTTGAATCAATTTATTAAAGAATCATAGCTTTGATCTTATTTTAGGTGCTTAAAACATTTATTTTCGTATAGATTAATAAATAATGATATAAAAAAACCATCAAATTTCATTTTAAATGTAATTCATATTAATTTTTTTAATAAATGTAAATTTATAAAATAAAGAAATGATTCATTTAAAAACATAAGGTTAAATTACATTATTCGTTAAATCAAAAATTAGACCCTAATTTATATAAAATCTCTTTTAGGAATTTAAAATTCTAATAAAATAATGTGTGGCATAACTGGAATTCAGTCTTTAAATAAAGATAGCTTAGATAATAAAACCCATTTAATCAATATGACTAATGCACTTTCTCATCGCGGTCCTGATGGGAAAGGATATTATTTTGGCAAAAGAACTTTTTTAGGTCATAGGAGATTAAGTATCATTGGTATCGAGGATGGCGGACAACCTTTATTTAATAAGGATAAAACTATAGTAGTAACCTATAATGGTGAAGTTTATAATTATCCAGAATTAAAAATTGATTTGGAAAAGAAAGGTTATGTTTTTAAAACTTCAACTGATACTGAAGTCCTTATTCATATGTATTCTGAATACGGTGAAAATTTCATCAAATTATTAAACGGCATGTTTTGTTTTGCTCTTTTTGACGAGCGTAAAGATACACTTTTAATTGGGCGAGATAGGTTTGGTGTAAAACCTTTATATTACCAAATTATTAAAAATAAATTAGTCTTCGCTAGCGAAATTAATTCTTTAAAAACTCTTCCTTACTTTGATAAAGATAAGGATTATAATGCTCTAGGTACTTTTATAAGCTCTTATTTCATTCCTGAGCCTTGGACTGCTTTTAAAAATGTGAAAAGACTAAGAGCTGGTAATTATATGAAAATATCTAATGGAAATATCAGCACTGTCGAATATCATGATTACAACTTTCATGAAAAAGATAATACCATTGATTCAGATACTGCTAGCGAGGAAATTGCACGCCTATTTAGAATTGCAGTAAAAAGACAATTAATGTCTGATGTTCCGGTTGGCGTTTTACTAAGCGGTGGTCTTGATTCAAGATCTATATTATCAATAGCAGCTAAAAAAATTCCGAACATTAACTCCTTTACAATTGGTTTTGAAGAGAGTGAATATAGTGAGGGCAGTTTATCATCGCTGTGGGCAGCAGCTTATGGGTCTAAACATGATGAGATGATTTATACTTACAAAGATCTTTTAAATAATTTAAAAAAAAGTTTATTACATTATGGCGAACCTTATGGTTTTTTTGGTTTTGATGCTTTATCTCAACTAGCTAAAAAAATAAATTCAAAAAAGATAAAAGTAGTTTTAAGCGGAGCAGGAGGGGATGAGTTATTTGCTGGTTACCCTACTTTGCATGCAGCAAATATTTCAAGATTTTATAGATACATTCCTTCGTTTATCCGAGAAAATTTTTTCAAAAAAATTATCAACTTATTGCCTGCAGGTGATGGATCACTTTCTTCAGCATACAAACTTAAAAGTTTTGTTAATTCGGATGATAAAAATCTTTTTAGAAATTTTTTTAATTATAAACAAGTCATCCACAAAGGTCAATGGCATAAAGTTTTATCATATTCAATGAACGAGAATTTAAAAAATCATGATCCATTTGAAGTATTTAAACAATATGAGAAGAAAGTTTCAGATTTACATTTTATCGATGCAATGACTTATTTTGACCTGAAAGTTTTTCTTGGGTCAAATTTGTTCAATTCGAGCGATAGTCAATTTATGATGCATTCCGTTGAGCAGCGTGTACCCTTTATGGATAATGATTTGGTGGACTTTATAACGAAAATTCCTTTAAACGTAAGATTTCATCCTTTTAAATTAAAACATTTACATAAGAAATCATTTGCCAACAACTTTCCAATTCCAAAATCTTATACCAAAATCTCAGAAAAATCTTATAAAAAAATGGGATTTGAAATACCAACAAATATGTGGTTAAAAGATGGTTTAATTAATGATTTTTTAATGTCTGAATTAAATGAAAAATCTATTTTATCGAACGACTTCTTTAATCCTAATGAAGTTAAAAAAATAATTAAAAACCACATTAATGGTTTGCAAAATAATGAAAGAGTAATTCAGAACATTTTTAGTTTAAGTCTTTTTTTAAAAAATAATTGATGAATGCAATTTTTAAATATTTAAAATTTAGCAGATTTAGTTTAGGAGTATTTAATAACTCTGTTAGTTTCATTATAATTGGTATATGCGGCATTTTAATCAATTTTCTAATTTTATTTAAGTTCGATGTAACAACGCTTGGTGTATTCAACCAGCTGCTTGCAGTATATGTTGTCTTATCTCAAATCATAAATGTTGGCCTGTATTACTCTGTTTTAAATTTTACATCCGACCCTGGATACAAAAAATCTCAAAAGATTGATTCAATTTTTTCTGCTCTATTATTTGGTCTTGTTATTTCTTTACCAATAATTATTTTGATTAAAAATAATTATGTTCATTTTAGTTCCTTGTTCAATAGTGATTTTGTTGGTAATGCAGTACATATAAGTTCTTATGCTTTAGGCTTTTTTTCAGCAAATAAAATTTTAATTGCAGGGTTAAATGGTCTAGGAAATTTACTTGCAGTAGCTTTTTTCAATGCATTACGACCAATCTTAGCATTAGCATTTTTAGTTAGTGTTATACTCTTTGATTCAAATCAAATTAAAATATTTTACATGTTTTTATTTTCTGAAACTTTATTATTCATTATAATTTTGAGCTATTATAAAGTAAAAGATATTTTTCCGAAATTATTCTATAATCTTCCTAAATACTTTAATTGGCATTTAAAATATGGTCTTCAAAGTGTTCCTAACGCATTATTATTAGAATTCAATCCAAAAATAGATATAATACTAATAGGATATCTTTTTACTGATTACATTGCTGGAATGTATAGTATTGCCTCTATGATTGCTGAAGGTCAAAACCAAATCCCTCAAGTCTTCATGGTAAACTTGAACCATCGCATAAGTAAGCTATACAAAAGTAAAAAAATTACCATTTTAAATAAACTCATTAAAAACTCAAGAAAATACATATATATTGCCTCTTTCATTGCTTTTTTGATTTCTAATATATCCTTAGCATTTATAATTAATAATTTTCAATCCTATGATAATTATGCTATGGTACTTTATTTCAATTTAATTTTAACAACAGGCGTTCTTCTTTTTTCAGGCTATTATCCATTTCAAATGATGTTTACACAAAATAATTACCCTGGATCTTTTACTATTTTTCTTTTGTTCATTTTTTCATTCAATATTTTCTTTAGTGTTATTTTGATTGAATATTTTTCATTTTATGGTATTGCATTTGGAACAGCTTTAACAAACTTTTCGACAATATTTTTTCTGAAATATTTTACCCGTATTCGGCTTCGAATTAGATTATAAATGAACACTTTTATAAAATTCTTAGCGTCTTATAGATTAATATTTATATTTTTATTAGGGTTAACGTTTCGCTTATTTTATTCAATTAGAAAGTATAATCAGGGTATAGTAGAAAGGTTTGCTGATGATTTACATTATTTTGAATTCGGTAAACTTATCGCTAAACAAGGTCCTTTAGTTGATGATGTCTCTAGTTTAGCAGAGCCATATGTTGGTCCATTTTTACCTTGGGTTTTAGGACTTAAAATAAAATTATTTGACGCTGAATGGCTGCATATATTTATTCTCAATAGTTTATATGGAGCCTTATTCCCATTATTTGTTTATTATTGTTTTAAGAAATTTTTTTCAGATAGAGTCTCTTTCATTAGCGCTATTTGGATTTGCCTTAATCCCATGTACGTTCAATTTACACCAACAGCAGGTAAAGATTTGTTACTCTGTTTCTTCAATCTATTTTTAATTTTTAATTTCTTAAAATTGATAAAAAATCAAAATTGGCAAAATATTCTGCTTTTTAGCATTTCCGTTGCTGTATCTTTTTTTGTAGATGAAAGATTTATTATATATTCACCTTTTTTTATCATATTATTTTTAGTTTTATGTAAAAATAGTATAATTATAAAATTTAAAATAATATCTATTAGTTTTGTTATCATATGTATTCTCCACCTTCCATGGCTGATAAGGAATTTTCAAGTTTATGATAGATTTGTTTTGGTAACTGAGAGAGCAGATGGCATAATTGAATTATTTATTAAAAATGAAAAAAAGAATATTATTAGAACAAGTTTAGATAAATATTATCTGAGTGCTAATGAGATTGATGAAATAATTAATGGAAAGAGAACTAGATATAATAATGGACAAACAATTAGACCTGAAAAAATAGATTTTATTATGCAAGGGAATTTGCCTTATAAGTTTTCTTATTTAAGAAATTGTGCATCAAACTTTTGGAAGTTTTGGAAGCCCTTTGATTTTTCCACAGAATTTGTTGAAGGAGGCTTTAAAATAAATGAGCCATGGTCATTAATTCATAATCTTTGTTCTCTAATTTTTTATGGTTCATTACTTCCATTTTTTATTTATGGTTCATTTTATTTTAGGAAAAATACAAATGTTTTTATAATGTCCTGTTTTGTTTATTACAGTTCTTTCATTCATACTTTCATTGTATTAGCAACTGTTAATAGATACAGAGTACCAATAGATTTTTTACTAACTCTAATATCCATTATGACAGTTGAGTATTTGATTAAAAAAAGATTAAAAGGTCAAAGTATTTTAAGTTTTCTAATTAAAAATTAGAACGACATGATTGATTATTTCCCTTCTTTTTTTTATACAAAATAACGTTATAATAATTAATTGCAATATAGAATAGTAATTGTGCAAGTCATTATCTCTAAAATAAAAATATGAAAAGATTGATAAATTATTAGCAACTGAAAAACAAATTACACTCATTTTAACCATCCACTTTTTTAAATATTTATTTTTTAAAAAATAAATAATTATATCAGATCCTAGATTACCAGTCCAAATAGATATTAAAATTCCTTTGGCCCCCAATATAGGTATTAAAGCGTAAGAAAATATAACTATAAAAAAAGCTCTAAAAATTGATATGGTCATTATTGCTTTTTCCTTACCATTCTTGATCAAGATTTGTTGGTTTCCTAAGAAAGGAAGTTTAATCATTATTATTGCAAATATTAAAACTCCAAAATTATATGAATCATGAAATAATCCATTTGATATAGCGTTTATAAAAGTATTTCCAAATAACATATAAAAGCTTGAAAGGATAAATACTAAATAAGACCACATTGTATAGATGAAAACTAAATTTTTGTGAATTGTATTTGTTTTACTATCATAGATAAAAGAATCAGTTGCATTATAAAAATGTTCAAGAAGTTCATTGTAAAAGTTAAGCGCTGAATAGGAAATATTATGATATGCTAGAATTGAAATATTAAAATAAATAGATATCAAAAACGAATTGAATCTTGGTGTGATATTATTTAAAACAGAAGCAATGTATAATGGAAATACCTGCCTAACTAATCTAAAATTCAGACTGGTTATAAATTTTTTTTCGATATGATAAAATATAATTATAGTTTGAATAATACCCACTAAAACTCTACTACAGACTAAAGCTTTAATTACTGTGATATAGTCCTTACTAATTATTGATGTTATAAAGAACGAAAATGTCATCAGAATTGAATTAAATAAATTGATATTTTTATTTAGATTTATTTTGTTTTCTACAATGCTCCAAGAATTGAAAATTTCTTTAGGAATTATATATACTGCTGATAAAATCATAAATGGTAGCAATTCTCTCAAGGCGTACCATTTAGTGTTTAATAAATTAAAAAATATGTAATCTGGATTATTAATTAGTGGAACAATTAAAGATAGTGAAATTGTTATAGCTAAGAGAAAAAGTAAAATAATTAAACTTCCTCTTTCTTTAATATTTAATAATGGCCAATTTGATTTGATTATATTATCAACACTAAAGTTTGCTAAGATGTAAAATGGTGCAATGCATAATTCAAAAAGAGCTATGTAGCCGAAATCTTCTATCGATAAGTAGTTAGTAATAATTGGTATGGTAAGAAACTGTAATATTTTTCCAATAATATAGACGGAAGAAAGAGTTATAATTTTTTTGTAAGTTTCTTTAAGTAAAATCATACTTTTAAATATTTAAATAAGATATCTTTAATATAATTAGTTATTGAATTTAGTCTTTAATAATCTGATTAAAATCTTTATGAAACAATTTTTATTTTCCATAGTAGATTTTCTCGTCAAACAATGTTTAGTAATATCAAGCTAGTCTATTTCTTTTTTATAATTTGTACGACTCTAAGTAATGTATTGCCTGAGGTAGGACGAAGCATGTCTATTTTTTTGGCAATTATAACAGCAACATTTTTTTTTAATTACTCTAGATATATCTATTTATTCATTCTTTATTGTTTTTTTACTACCCATATGTACTCTGGAAACTTTTTATTGTTTGAGCTTAACCTGGCCACAACATATGAAGGGATGACAAACATATCTAATATAAGTTTTATGGCATTAGTTTTAATTATACTAGGTAAAAAGTTTTTTCAAGGAGATTTCCGATTAAAAAAAATAAATTTTTATGATCCTATAATAGTTTTTATAGCAATCTTTGTTTTGACTCAATTAGTATCAGTATTTACAAGTAGTAATTTTGAAGTTAGTATTAAAAAGTTTAACCAATTGCTACCCTATACTTTACTTTTTTATTTTTCTCAAACTTATTTGAGTCAAATTAAAATTGAATATTTAATTAAATTTTTTGGAAATATATCAGTTATCATCGTTGGATTTCATATCTATAACATCCTGATAATGGGCGATAGTTACACGGATGACGGAGTTTTTTTATTATCGCTTCCTTTCTTTTTTAATTTAATATTAATTACGAAAAATAAGTTTTTCATTCCTATGTACTCAGTCTTTATAATGATTGTAATTTATCTTTTAGATTCAAGAAGACTTTTGATTTCACTTTTTATTTATTTAAATAATATCATTTTTAGAATATTTAAAAAAAAATCAAACTATTTTATTTTTATTTCTTTTACTTTAATCATAATTATCTTGACACCATCTATAGATGATAATGACTCAGATATTCGGATTTTCGACACAATTAAAATTGTTGGAAAGCTAATTTCTGGGCAGGAGTTGGACAATAGTGATTTATATAATTTATTCACTAAGAGGGATATTTTAGCTATTGCGGGAATAGAAATGTTCCTAGAAAATCCCATTTTGGGACAAGGATTAGGAATGAATCCTTTAATTGGTGGACGGTATTTTTTTGGTGATTATACTAGTAAAAATTTTCGCTTGCATAATTTGTATTTAGAAATCTTGGCAGAATCTGGTATTTTTGGAGGGTTAGCATATTTGATTTTATTGTTTTTATTGTTAAAAAGATTATGGTCTTTAATTAATGATATTAATCTTGAAAAAAATTATAAAGTTGCAGCATTTGTATTATTTGATTTATTTGTAGTAATAAGTATTATGAATTTATTTGGAAGTCGTGGTCCATATGATAAAATTGAATGGTTTTTCTACTCATTTGTATACTTCTTATCCACATCAATTAAAGGAATAAGAAAAGAACACTAAAATACTGGAAAATTTAAACTTATCATTGTTGTGCTAGGCGTTCGTAGTTGATAAAGACAAATAGCCTATGCAATTAAGTTTTTAATACAAAAAGAATCAAAGCCATTAATAAATTTGTTAATTTAAAAAACATAGGAATGTATATATCTGTTTAAATAGTCAAAAAATTAAAATATTGTACCCAACTACGGAGTGGGAAGAGGCATCTTTTATAAAACAGCAGGTTGAAAAGCTAAATGAATCAGGTATCTCAACTCATATTTTTAAGTTAAAAGCAGGTGGCAAAATAGTTAATTATTTATATGATAGAATTCGACTAAGAGGAATAATAAGAAAAGAAAAATTTAATATTATTCATGCTCATTATGGACAAAGTGGTTTCATTTCGAAATTTAAGAATATCCCCTTAATTACAACTTTCCATGGGAGTGATTCAATTGGCTTAGTTGGAAAGCGTGGAAATTATACTTTTAAAGGGAAAATACTAAAGTATATAAGCAAAATTGCTTCAAAATTTTCTCAAAAAAATATTTTTGTATCCGATAAAGCTAGAAGTAGCTTAAAAGCTAATACAAATTTTGCAATAATTCCATGCGGTATTGACACATCTGTTTTTAGGCCTTTGGATAAAGATGAATGTAGAAGAATATTGGGTTTAAATAAAAACCGATACGTATTATTTTGCGGTAACCCCGATGTCAGAGTAAAAAATTATGACCTTGCGTTAAAAAGTTTTAATAGACTAGAAACTAATGCAGAATTTTCTGTTAAAATGTTGCCATTAAAAGGTTACAAGCATAATGAAGTTCCTATTTTATTGAATGCTGTTGATGTATTATTAATAACTTCGCATCATGAAGGTTCACCTATGATTGTAAAAGAAGCTATGGCATGTAATACCCCAATTGTTTCTGTAGATGTTGGAGATGTAAAAGAACGCCTTATCAACATTGATGGGTGTTACGTCACAAAAAATAGACCAGAGGACATTGCAGAATCATTACTAAAAGTATTAAAAAGTAATGTAAAAATCAATTCTAGAGCTCATGTGCTGAATCTAGATTTAGTTGAAATAAATCAACAAATTTTAGATATTTATAAGGAAGTTCTACGTGGTTAAAATAATTTGATGAGTAAAATACATGTTATAAACTTAGGAACTTGTAATATAGGTTCAGTTGTAAATATGTTAAATTTTTTAGGTATTAACAATTCTGTTGCACATGAGCGGAAAGATTTAAATGGTGCTAAAAAAATTATTTTACCAGGTGTTGGATCTTTTGATCACAATGTAGAAAATTTACATAATTTAGAATTTTTCGAAATAATTAAAGATTTGGTTGAGACTAAAAAAGTTCCTATTCTCGGTATTTGTTTAGGTATGCAATTATTTTGCAAAACAAGCGAAGAAGGTAATAAAAAAGGATTTGGTTTTTTTGATGCGGAAGTTACAAAGTTCAAATTCGATAATAATTCAAAAGAATTGCTAGTACCACACATGGGTTGGAATGGTGTCAAAATCATAAGTAAGAATAAGCTTTTAAAAGTCTCGAATAATAATTACAGATTTTACTTTGTGCACTCTTACCATGTTAAATGCTCAAATGATTCAGATGTAATGTTAACTACAAATTATGGCTATGATTTCACTAGTGGAATCAATAAAAAACATATTTATGGATTACAATTTCATCCAGAAAAAAGTCATAGGTTTGGAATGGAAATACTCAAAAATTTTTCTAGAGTTTAGATTATTATGAAAAATCGTGTAATCCCAGTTTTACTCCTAAAAGATAGTGGTTTAATAAAAACAAAAAAATTTGATAATCCTCAGTATGTCGGTGATCCAATTAATGCGATAAGAATTTTCAATCAAAAAGAAGTAGATGAAATGATATTTCTCGATATCGGCGCATCAAAAAATAATGAATTGCCTAACTTTGATTTAATTGAGGATATAGCTTCGGAGTGTTTTATGCCATTAGCATATGGTGGCGGTGTTAAAAATTTAGACTGCGCTGAAAAATTAATAAAAGTAGGTATTGAAAAAATAGTTATCAATAGTATAGTACTAGAAAATTTTGGTTTTATTAATGAATTGTCTCAAAACTTAGGCAGCCAAAGTGTTGTTGTCTCAGTAGATATAAAGAAATCGTTCTTGGGTTCCTACAGAATATTTTCTTACCAAAGAAAGGAATACTCATCTTTTAAACTAGATGACTTTTTGATTGAAATCCAGGACCGTGGTGCTGGAGAAATTTTTATTAATTGTGTAGATAATGATGGCATGATGTCTGGTTATGATTTAGATCTTTTAGATAGAATTATGAAAAAAGTGAAAATACCTATAGTTTTTTGTGGTGGAGCCGGTAGTTTAGATGACCTAAAGAAAGTTTCTAGTATTTATGACTATATCGGATTAGCTGCTGGTAGCTTATTTGTTTTTAAAGGTCCTCATAGAGCTGTATTAATTAATTACCCAACTAGAGATATTTAGTTTTAAAATTGGGAATGATTAGGATATGCACTAAATGTGTGATGGATAACATTGCGAATGATGATATTGTCTTTAATCAAAAAGGTATATGTAATTATTGTTTTGAATATCAAGAAAAATTTAAAGTGCGTGTAGCTCAAAATTCTGAAAAAGAAAATTTCTTAACTCAATTAAAACGAGATATAATTAAATCAAGTAGTGGCAAAGAATATGATTGCGTTATTGGAGTTAGCGGAGGTGTTGATAGTACTTATACCGCATTAAAAGTAAAAGAAATGGGACTTAATCCTTTGGCTGTTCATTTAGATAATGGTTGGAATAGCGAATTAGCAACTCATAACATTCAAAAAATGTTAGACATTTTAAATATTGATTTATACACACATGTAATTGATTGGGATGAATTTAAAAATTTACAACTATCATTCTTAAAAGCTTCTACACCTGATGGGGAAATACCAACAGATCACGCTATTTCAGCAATTTTATATAAGATAGCCAGTAAGTATAAAATTAAATATATAATAAGTGGTAACAATTTCACAACTGAGGGTATTATGCCATTAAAATGGGCATATGGGCATATTGATTGGAAATATATTAGATCAGTCCATAAAATTTTTGGATCTTCAAAGATTAGTACTTTCCCACATCTGAGTTTATGGAAATTATTTTGGTATATAATTTTTAAAAGAATAAAACAAGTCTCAATTTTGAATTATATGGACTACAACAAAAAAGAAGCAATGATTATAATTGAAAAAAAATTAGGTTGGAAGTATTATGGTGGTAAACATTACGAATCTAATTATACAAAATTTTATCAAGGTCATATTCTTCCACAAAAATTTAAAATAGATAAGAGAAAATTACATTTATCTGCTTTAATCTTAAGTAATCAAATGACAAGAGAGGAAGCCATTAAGGATTTAAAAAATCCTATTTATCCTGAGAATCAACTGGAGCATGATAAAGATTATTTTCGGAAAAAATTTGGCTTAAGCTTAAAAGATTATGAGGATATTTTAAATGAAAAGCCAAGAACATTTGAAAATTATTCAAATAATTACAAGCTTCTTAACATTCTTAAATGGATGGTGTATTTTTTAAGATCGAAGAATTTTTTTTACAACTAGTTTATAATTTGACATTACTTTGATTTAGGTAGATGAAAAATAATTACATATCAATTATCATGCCTATATATAATGAAGAAAAAATTATAAAAGATGTTATTTTATCTTTGTTAAATCAAAAAATAGGCGAAAATGAATTAGAGATTTTGGCAATCGATGGAAAATCTGAAGATTCAACTCCAAAAATCATCAAGGATTTAGCAAAAAATGACAAAAGAGTAATCTATGTTTTGAATGAGCAAAAAAAAACTCCATTTGCATTCAACATTGGTTTAAAAAAATCTAGGGGTAATTACGTTGCTATACTTGGTGCGCATACTGTTTATAAAAGTAATTATATAAAAGCATGCATTGAAGAAATAAAAAAAACTGGATCTGTAGGTTGTAGTGGAAAAGTTTTCACTAAGTCAAAAAATGAAGATGATAAATCTAATTTGATTCTGTGGTGCCTTAAATCAAAGTTTGGAGTTTCTAGTAGTTCTTTTAGGACTATGAAAAATGGCTATGTTAATTCGATTCCATATCCAGTATTTAAAAAGAAACCCATAGTAGACTTGGGTGGGTACAATGTGAAATTACATCGTAATCAAGATAATGACCTGAATGATAGATTAATTAAAAAAGGGTATAAGCTATACTTAACAGAAAAAACTTCATGTGAATATTATGTGGACTATAACTATAGAAAATTATTTAATTATGCTTTCAGGAATGGCAAATGGAATGCAAAAACATTCTATATAAATTATAAATCAATGAAGCCACATCACTTCATTCCACTTATTTTTACATTATATATTATTTCAATACCTTTAATATGCTTTTTAAGTTTTTTAAATTTAGGTATTAATTTTTTTTATGTTTATTTAATTCCTTTGTATTTGTACGCATTTTTTGCTATCGTAGAGTCTTTTAAATTTTTTAATATTTTCAGAAAAAAAATTGTTTTTAAACTCCCATATGTTTTTTTTAGGTTTCATTTGTCTTATGGATTTGGAACTTTAAGAGGGCTTTTTAGCTGATTATGTTTTAAAAATTAATTAATTATTAAAAAAAATTAGTACGGCTAAAAGAACATAAGTTGGTAAATTTAAATAATGGATAGTACAAATAGATTTAACGCAAAAAATATCTGTGTTGTTGGAGGAGGAAGTTGGGGACAGAATCATATAAAAACTCTATTTTCATTAAAATCTCTTGCAGGAGTGGTAGATAGTGATAACAGTGTTATTGATTCAGTAAAGAAAGCTTACCCTACTTGTAAGGTTTTTTTAAATATAGATGATGCTTTAAGTATGAATTTTGATGGATATATAATAGCTACCGGTCCATCATCTCACCACGCTTTAGCAAAAAAAATTATCTCAAGAAAAAAAGATTTACTTATTGAAAAACCTATGACACTGAAAACCTCCGATGCTAAGGAATTATGTGATTTAGCTGAAAAAAATAAAGTGAAGTTAATGGTCGGTCATTTGTTATTATTTCATCCTGCATTTAATAAAATGAAAGAGATGTGTAACAAAGGTTACATCGGAGATATACAATATATGTACAGTAACAGGTTGAATTTTGGAACCATTCGATCAACTGAGAACGTTTTTTGGAGTTTCGCTCCACATGATATATCATTGTTTCAATACTTTGCAGAAGATAATCCAAAAGATATTTCTTCTGCAGGTGTTGATATACTACAACCTGGAATTCATGACTCTACTATTACAACAATAAAATATGAAAATGGAATAATGGGTCATATTTATGTTAGTTGGATACACCCATTCAAGGAGCATAGGTTTGTGATTATTGGTTCCAAAGGAATGTTTTATTTTGAAGATTCTAAAAAAGAAAAACCACTTCTATTTTTTAGTAAAAACATAAATTTTGATGGTCAAGTTCCAGTAGCAGAGGATAAATCGTCCACAGAAATTGAATATGACTTTCAGTTTCCTTTAACAAAACAGCTAAAATATTTTATAGCTTGTATAGGTGGTAAAAATGTTAATGTTGCTAGTGGACAAAGCGGTCTTGAAGTGATAAATATACTAGAAAAAGCCTCTAGTTGTTTATAGTTTAGGTACAATTATGAATGATAAAAGTTCCTATTTTGTGCATGAGTCTAGTTTCATAGACGAAAATGTTAGCGTAGGCGACAATACAAAAATATGGCATTTTTCTCACATCCAATCTGGTGCCAAGATTGGTAAGAATTGTATTCTAGGACAAAATGTTAATATTGCCAATAATGTATCAATTGGTAATAATGTAAAAATTCAAAATAATGTATCTGTGTATGAAGGTGTTGACATACATGATTACGTTTTTTGCGGGCCCTCTGTTGTATTTACAAATATTTTAAAACCAAGATCTGAGTTCCCGCAACAAGGAAGTGAATTTTATCAAAAAACTGTAATTAAAAAATCTGCATCAATTGGAGCTAATGCTACCGTTGTATGCGGCTCACGGATTGGCAAGTACGCTTTTATTGGTGCCGGGACTGTTGTTACTAAAGATGTTCCAGACCACGCTCTTGTATTAGGTAACCCAGGGAAAATAATTGGGTGGGTAAATAAATTAGGAGATAAATTAATTTTTAATGATAAAGGTTATAGTTTTTGTGGAAAATATTCTTTTAAAGATGGAATTTTAAAAAGAATATAAATTTGAGTCATTATCTCAGTTTTGTAATTATGCAAAAGATAATTAAATCATTAATATTTTCCGTTTTTTTTTTGGTTTCAAATACTTTTTCGCAAGAGGTCCCAACATTCAATTTTAATCATCAAAAGAGATTATTTATGCACGATTTTGGTAAAAATTGGAACACTTTGAGTACTTTTTTACCAGCCTATAGTGGCATTACTAAAAAAAGAGAAGCTATTGATTTTGACTCATTATATCATTTAATTCAAGTTGGTACAGATTATAATTTAAAAAATGATTATGAGATTTTTGGCTATTTATCAATAAAACATAAATCTCTTCATTCCTATTTGTACCCTAGACTGGTTACGAATGTTTCAAGTTTTGAAAGATTCACCGGTCATCCCAAAGATAAAAAAAGGCTATCCTTTGTTGCAGGTGAGACAGACCTGTCTGGCATCAGTTATTCAAATAATGGTATGTATTTTCACCTTAGTAGGGGTAGAGAGAGTTGGGGAGCTGGCGAGGACATACAGATGGTTCTTAGTCATAATTCACCATCATATGACTATTTCAAATTTTTATATGATCAAAATAAAATCAGATTTGTCTACTTTCATGGATTTTTAGAAACAATAAACCAAAATAATAGGTACATAACTGGTAAGGGGTTTGAAATATCTAATTACAAAAATTTAATTGCGTCAATTTCTGAAGTGATTATTTATTCTGGTGAGAATAGGCCTGTAGATTTTTCTTTTCTTAATCCAATATCTAGTATACTTGAAGTTGAACAAAATAACAGACAAAATGTACATGGGTTTGATAATGCAAATGCCATTTGGCAAATCTCTATTGATAAGTTAATCAAAAATAGATTCAGGTTTTCTAGTAACTTAATAATTGATGAATTTGTATTAGATGCTGAAGAAATAGACTCAGGAAAAGTGAACGATTTTGGATGGTCATTTAGAGCATCATATAATATTATAAAAAATAATAATTATATTAATTTATATTTTAGTACTTTATCTATTAGTACTCACGCATTGAGACATGGAATAGGTTTCAATAATTTTGTTCAAAGAGGACAGCCTCTTGGTTGGCAAATGGGCAGTGATGGCTATGAATTTAAATTAGGGTGTAAAGCATTAAGGAATGAAAATTTTATATTTAATATTGAGATCAATAAGATTTTTTACGGAGAAAATAGTGTTAATTTTTCACCATATTTAAAATACAATGATTATAAAAAGATAAAATTTCCAAGCGGAGATGTAAAAAAAGTAAATAATTTTTTAATCAATTTCATTTGGGGTCTTAATGCTAAAGCCACATTGCTTTTTAGATATCAGCATAGTGATAATATTGATTTCAATGATAATGTATTTAGAATAAAATATGTTTATAGCATATCTGAGGAAAGAAGTTAAAATTTTGAAAATACCATTTCACAAACCAACCATACCAAAAAATATTAATGGAGTCTATAATCAATCTATACGAGATGGATGGCTAACTACAGGGCCAAATGTTATGTTATTTGAGAAAAAATTATCTAAATTACTTAAAGTCGAAAATGTAGTCGCTGTCAATTCTTGTACTGCTGCTTTACATTTAGCGCTTGCAGCTAAAGAATATTCTTTAGGAGATAAATTTATAGTACCAACATACACTTTTGTTGCAAGCATTGAAGTTGGCGAATACTTAGGTATGGAACCAATTTTAATAGATTGTGACGAAAATTTTAATATTGACATCAATAAAATAGAAAGTATTGTTAAAAACGACTCTTCAGTTAAAGCAATTATTCCAGTACATTTTGCAGGAAAACCTGTTGATATGAAAAGTATTAATTTCATTGCTGAAAAGTATAATCTTTTTGTCCTTGAAGATGCTGCGCACGCTCTTGAAACAATATCAAACGAAGGTAAAGTGGGTGATACTAATAATGCAGCTGCATTTAGTTTTTATGCTAATAAGAATATAACAACAGCTGGCGAGGGTGGAGCATTGACAACAAATGATGAGAAATATGCAAAAAAAATAAGAAAATTATCTCTCCATGGAATGTCTAAAGATGGATGGAAAAGATTTAAAATAGGAAATAAATGGGAATATGATGTGTCTGACTTGGGATATAAATATAATCTCACTGATATGGCCGCTTCTTTTGGCGCATGGCAGTTAGATCATTTGGAAGAATGGTATAATAAGAGAGTTGCTATTTTTAATAACTATAATGAATATTTCAAAAACATTAATGGGATAATATGTCCTAACATCGTTTCAAAGATTGAAAAAGATGCATATCATCTGTATATCATTCGTTTAGTACCCCATCTATGGAGCATTACTAGGAATGAATTTATAGAAAAGCTTAGTTCTAATGGTATTGGGACATCAGTGCACTACAAACCGGTACATTTACATAGTTATTATTCAAAAAAATATGATTTTAATAAAAATGACTTTTTAGTAGCAGAGGATTATTATAACAATGTCATATCCTTGCCAATTTATCCAGAACTTAGCAAAAATGAGATTAAGTATATAATAGATGTAGTTTTAAGTCTTTGGTCAAAATATAAAAAGTAGATTTAAATGGAATATATATCACGTAGTATTGCATTAATATTACTATTCTTTTTGTCACCACTAATTTTTTTAATAATGGTTATTTGTTTTTTTTCTCAAGGCTGGCCTATCTTTTTCCATCAAACGAGAGTAGGTCATATGTTTAGACCTTTTAATATAATAAAATTTAGAACTATGGTTGACAACTCTGGTGCAAAGATAACTGAAATTGAAGATAAGAGGGTCACAAGTATTGGGAAATTATTGAGGGCTACAAAACTTGATGAAATTCCACAATTATTTAATATTGTTAGAGGAGAAATGAGGTTCATTGGTCCAAGACCTGAAGTATTCGATTATTTTAATAAAGAATCATTTTCCTTCTTAAAAACAATTAAACCAGGGATATCAGACTTTTCATCCATTTTATTAAGAAATGAGGATAAAATATTAGTTAGGATTGGAGGTAAAAATCCTTACAGGAAACTTCTCCCCATAAAGCTTGATTTGGCAAAATATTATTCAGAAAATAAAACTTTTCGATTAGATTTATTTTTAGTGTTTATTACTATTATATCGATTTTTTCTCCCAAATTATCCAACAAAATCTTAAATTATGTTCTAAATCAAGAAGATTTAAAACATGTTTCTATTTTTTTAGAATCTTATGTATACTAATCAAAACAAAATCAAATGCCCAATTCTAAATGGTCAAAGTTTATAGAAATAAAATTACTTTATTAATTGGTGACGGCTTTTTAATAGCGTTTGCGTTTATTTTAAGCATATTTTTCAGGTATGATTTTAGTTTTCCTCCAGAAATTATTTTTTTATTGACACCTAAAAATATACTCCTATTTTTATTGATTAAAGTCTCATGTTTTAAGTTGTTTGCCCTTTATAGCGGTATGTGGCGTTACACTAGCGTGTGGGACTTGTTAAATATTTTAAAGGGCAATGTACTTGCTAGCTTTATAATTATCGTTGTAGTAAGCTATTCGTACGGATTTGAGTACATTTCTAGATCGCTCTTTGTAATCGATTTTATGCTATGCAGTATTTTAATATCTATAGTTAGACTAGGTATAAGGTTGTTCTTTTCTCATCTCCAAGATATTCTTAGCATAGAGGATAAAAGTAAATCAAAAAAAAATATATTGATAGTGGGTGCTGGTTTTTCAGGGCAAGCCATATTAAGACAAGCTCTGCAAAATAGCGTTCCTATAAAAGTAATTGGGTTTTTAGATGATGATGTTGAAAAGATTGGACGTAAAATTCATGGCATTTCGATATTATCAAAAATTGATGACATTCATAAAATTGAGGAAAAATTTGACGAAATATTTATATGTATTCCTTCTGCAAACAGAAGGCAAATGTCAAGACTAGTTGATTTATGTAAAAAAAGTGGTAAGCCAGTCAAAACTCTTCCATCATTATCAGAGGTAATATCTGATAAAGTTTCATTTTCACATTTAAGAGAAGTTTCTATTTTAGATCTTTTAGGTAGAGATGAAGTGAAGATAAACATTGATTCAATTAACGAAACATTTAAAGGGAAAAGAGTGGTGGTTACTGGGGCTGGGGGAAGTATCGGCTCTGAACTAGTGAAGCAGTGTTTAAATTTTTCTCCATCACTATTAATAATGATAGATATTAGCGAACTAAACTTATTTGAAATTGATAGACATGTAAAACAAAATGCTTCCGAAATATTATTTAAGCCTATCTTGTGTGATATTAGAGACCTCTCAATAGTTCAAAATGTTTTTGAGGAGTACAAACCTCAAGTTGTCTTACATGCCGCAGCTTATAAACATGTGCCCATTCAAGAAATATTTCCCTGGGAAGCAATTAAGACTAATATTTTTGGAACTTATAATCTTTCTGTAGTATCAATTCAACATAACGTCGAAAAATTTGTTTTAGTAAGCACAGATAAAGCAGTTAGGCCTACTAATGTTATGGGGGCCACGAAAAGAATAGCTGAAATGGTAGCATTATATTTTGATCGTGATGAGATTGTAACAGATTTTATGGCGGTAAGGTTTGGTAATGTTCTAGGAAGTTCGGGCAGTGTAATCCCTGTTTTTCAAGACCAAATCAAAAAAGGTGGTCCATTGACTATAACAGATCCTGAAATGGAAAGGTTTTTTATGTCTATACCAGAGGCTAGTCAATTAATTCTGCAAGCAGCTTCTTATGGTAGAGGGGGCGAAGTATTCATACTAGATATGGGCAGTCCAATTAGAATTATTGATATTGCAAATCAATTAATAAGACTTTCAGGTTTTGAGCCTGATAAAGATATTGAAATTGAAGTTACTGGTCCTAGGCCTGGCGAAAAAAAGATAGAAGAACTTTCTTTACCTACTGAAAATTTAGATAAAACTAAACATGATAAAATTTTTGTTTTAAATGACTCATACATGACAGATGAAATTTTAAATAATATTGTAGACGATATAGATTTACTAAGAAAAAATATGGTTGGAAAGTCTGCTAATGAAGTAAGAGAAATACTTGCTCGAATGCTTCCAGATTACGACCCTCAAGGATTAGTAAAAGAAAATATCTATAATGAGTTAAATAACAAGGCTGAGGCGTGATGGTTTAATCATCCCTTAAAAAATAATTTAGTTTCTATAATCGTTAGTAATATATCCCAACCATTAATCATCTTTAATTTTTTTCCTTGCTTTATTGATCTTCTTTTGTAATCAACAATTACTTCTCTGGTTGGAATTTTTTTAAGTGCGAGTTTCGCCATTAGCTCGCTTTCGATACTAAAATCATTTTTAGTAAGATTTAAGCCTTTTATTGTATTAATGCTCATAATCTTTAAACAGCATAGTATATCATTAAAATCTGTTCTGTAAATGATATTAAAAATTTGATTTAAAATATAGTTTCCAAAATCATTTAAAGTTGTTAAATCTTTTAATTTAATATCAGACCAACGAGTACCCACTAGTACAGATTTTTCTAAAGTTTCATAATTTTTTAGTATATGAGGTATTTGCGCGATGTCTATTTCAAGGTCACCATCAGCTAATATGATATTTTCGCTTGATGCATATTCAAGGCCTTTTCTAATTGAATACCCTTTTCCTCTGTTCTTGTCATTTTTAATTATTATTAATGTTGAAATATCATTTAATAATTCGTCAGTTCCATCATCACTACCATCATTTACAATTATGATTTCTATATTATCTGGAAGTAAATCTAATATTTTAATTAATTGATAAAGGGTAGCTACTTCATTGTAAATAGGAATTATTAAGGTATAATTCATTAAATAAATAAAGTTTTTTAACCTTCACCTAATCTTTGAATGTACTTGCTTTTATTCCCTTTAAATACATTTCGAGTATCTATGATTAATGAGCTACTTTTGAGGATTTGATCATAATCTATTTTATCGTGATTGGTAACTATAGCGCAGGCATCAAAATTATTTATAGTTTCATGGTCCAAATTTTTTAAACTTTTTAATTTTACACTATTAAAATCAAGTTCGTTTATATACGGATCATAGTAATGCACCTCAGAGCCCGATTGTTCTAATAATTCAATAATGTCAAGGGCTGGAGATTCTCTAAAATCGTCAATATTAGGTTTGTAGGCTACTCCTATTATTAAAATTTTGCTGCCATTTAAAGATTTATGGTTGGTATTTAAACTTGAATTTATCAGATTTACAATGTGTTTTGGCATTTGTGTATTAATCTCACCTGCTAATTTTATAAAACGTGCATCATAGTCTAAGGTTTTTAATTTCCAGGATAAGTAATAAGGGTCTATTGGTATACAATGACCTCCTAAGCCTGGGCCTGGTGTAAATTTCATGAAACCAAATGGTTTGGTGGCTGCTGCATCAATTACTTCCCATGCATTTACACCTAATTTTTCGCACATTATAGCGACCTCATTCGCTAATCCAATATTGATTGCTCGGAATGTATTTTCAAGTAGTTTGACCATTTCTGCAGTTTCAGTTGAACTAACTATTATAACATTATCGATTATTGTTGAATATAACTTTTTACCAATTTTCGAACATTTTTTAGTGATACCACCAATTATTTTTGGTGTGTTATGAGTGTTATATACTTTATTACCAGGATCAATTCTTTCAGGACTAAAACATAAACAA